>Ga0315296_10000211_pt1 | contig 55012 bp, 48 predicted proteins | sample YL17G14_18_MG_FD_203921 | JGI IMG/M metagenome (GOLD analysis project Ga0315296, IMG submission 203921) | Sediment microbial communities from Yellowstone Lake, YNP, Wyoming, USA - YL17G14_18 | ecosystem: Environmental > Aquatic > Freshwater > Lake > Sediment | place: USA: Wyoming | collected... | reverse complement strand
AATCGACCGATGCCATCGTCAATGCGGCGAACTCCAGCCTGATGGGGGGCGGCGGCGTGGATGGGGCAATCCACCACGCCGGCGGCCCGGCCATCCTGGAGGAATGCAAGAGAATCGTCGCCCGGCAGGGACCTCTGCCCACCGGACAGGCGGTCATCACTAAAGGCGGTAATCTGAAAGCTAAGTACGTCATTCACACCGTCGGCCCGGTGTGGCACGGCGGCCGCAGCGGCGAGCCCGAGCTACTGGCCAGCGCCTACCGGGAGAGCCTGAAGCTGGCGGTGGACAAGGGTCTGAAGAGCGTCGCCTTCCCCTCTATCAGCACCGGCGCTTACGGCTATCCTATCGATAAAGCGGCCGGAGTGGCTTTGGATGTGGTCGTCTCGTTCCTGAAGGCAAAGGCAACCCCGGTCACGGAAGTCGACTTTGTCCTCTATGACTCGCGAGCCTTTGAAGTCTATGCCGCCGCCCTGCGCGGGTTACTGCCGGAGAATTGATTGGGGCTGCTCACATAGCTTAATATTGAGGGTAGGAGCGACGATTTGGCGGAACATACGCACGCCCTGCCGATAGGGAATAAACTCAAGCTCAGTATCTTGCTCTCCAGCCTCATTCTGGTTGTCGAGGTGGTGGGCGGGTTTATCTCCGGCAGTCTTGCCCTGCTCAGCGATGCCGGTCACGTTTTCGCCGATGTTATTGCCCTTTCTCTGAGCTGGTATGGAGTGCGCCAAGCGGAGCGCGCCGCCCACAGCCGGATGACCTTTGGCTACCACCGCGTCGGGGTCATTATCGCCATCGTCAATGCGGTGAGCATCTTCGCCATCGCCGGCATCATTTTCTTTGAAGCCTACCAGCGCTGGCGCGACCCGCCGGAAGTGGAGAGCACCGTGATGCTGGCGGCAGCGGTCGTCGGCCTGGCGGTGAACATCTTCGTCGCCTTCTGGCTGAGACAGGAACAGCGACATAATCTCAACGTCCGCAGCGCCTTCTGGCACGTCCTCGGCGATGCGCTGGCGTCGGTCGGCGTCATCGTCGGCGCCATTGTTATCATGGTTACCGGCTGGTTCGTCGTCGACCCCATTCTGAGTGCGCTCATCGGCCTTATCATCCTGTCGTCCGCCTGGGCTATCTTCAAAGAGGGGACGAAAGTCATTCTTGAAGCGACGCCCAAGCAAATCGATGTCGATACCATGGTGTCGGCGCTGAAGGAGATTCCGGGTGTCAGAGGAGTGCACGATGTCCACGTCTGGAGTATCTCGGCGGAACTGCACGCGATGAGTTGCCACGTGCTGATTGGCGACCTGCCGTTGAGCGAGGCGACCAGTATCCGAGAGGGGGTGGAGCGGGTGCTCCGCAGTCAGTTCGATATCGAGCACAGCACCATCCAGCTGGAGTGCGAGGCGTGCATGCCCAACGAGCTGTTCTGCTCTCTGCATCCCGGCGCCTGCGGGGAATCCGAAGAACATGAGCAGCATGTGCACGACCATGAGCACGCCGGGCACGAGCACAAGGACTAGTGCCCGGTTGCCCGAGTTTGTGCAACTGACCAGGTTCTTCCCCTTCTCCGGAAGGGTCAGAATGACACCGGGTTCTGTCACCCTGAGTCCTTCGATGGAAGGACGAAGGGTCTCATGCTTTGAGACATCTGGCGCTGAGTCCTGTGCTCAAGGACTAGCCCATAGTACCTATTGCCAGGTGCGCTCAAATGGTTTAGGATAATACCGAAGTGTTAATCAGTATTATCGTTGTGATTATCCTCATAGCGAGCTTCTTCGGGGGAATGAAGGAAGGCGCGGTCAAGAACTTCTTCGGGCTTATCGGCCTGTTCATCGCCATTCCGCTGACCGGTCTTTACTACGGGCTGGTGGCGGGGTTTCTTTCCTTTCTCCCCGGTGATAGCTGGGAGAGCTTCTTTGGCTTCTATATTGTCCTGACCATACTGGTGGTCATCCTGAACCTGGTCTTTCTCATTCCGCGGCGCATCGTCCAGAAAATCTGGGGCAAGGGCATATTCAACCGCCTGATTGGGGGCATCCTCGGTCTCCTGTACGCTGGAGTTGGACTGGTGCTGTTCACCCTGGTCCTTTTCGCCTATCCGATTTTCGATTTTCTGGCGGACTGGCTGGCGGGGTCGGGTGTGCTCGCCTGGCTGGTGGCGAACCTGAGTTTTGTCCAGGCAATGCTGCCGGATGTCTTTGAACGGGTGGCCGGTTCGTTTACGGTGTTCATCGGGTTTCTTAACTAGCAGTCGTCTTCCCAACTCACAGCCTTCTTCTTTGTGTCTGCCACCTCCAACTAGGCGCTAGACTACCGGCGGGAACTCCTTCTCGAAGTCGGTCAGGGCGGCGTCCAGCATATCGAAGGCGGCGTCAATCTCGGATTCTTTGATGATGTAAGGCGGCGAGACCAGGAAGTGGTCGCCCCGCACCCCGTTGTCGACACCGGTGGTCGGGTAGACCATACAGCCTTTCTTCATGGCGATTGCCTGGAAGCGGTTGGCCGTCTTGAGCGACGGGTCGTATGGCTCCTTAGTCTTCTTGTTCTTGACCAGCTCGATGCCCATCAGGAAGCCCTTGCCCCGAATATCGCCCACTGACGGGTGGTGCCCCATCTTAGCGCGGCCGACCTTAAAGAAATACTCGCCCACCTTAGCCACACGGTCGACCAGCTTTTCCTTCTCGATAATATCGATGACGGTGGTTGCCGCCGCTGCCGAGACCGGGTTGCCCTCCATCGTGAAGCCGTGAATAAACGGCGCCCCCTTCTGGCTAAAGACGTCCCCGATTTTCTTGGCGATGATGATGACCGCCATCGGGGTATAGCCGCCGGTCATGCTCTTGGCGACGGTAATCATATCCGGCTGGACGTTCCAGTTGTCGATGCCGAACCATTTTCCGGTCCGGCCGAAACCGCAGATGACCTCGTCGTCGATGAAGAGGATATCGTGCTTATCGCAGATTCCCCGAATCATCGGGTAGTACTCCGGGACCGGCACCATGCAGGCCGTGCCCGCGCCGCCAATCGACTCGGACATAAAGGCGGAGACATAGTGCGCGCCGACCTGGTTGATAATCTCGTCCAGAGCCTGGGCGCACTTGATATTACAGCCGGGATAAGTCAGGTTGTAGGCGCAGCGATAGCACAGCGGCGCCGGAATCTTGGGCCAGTTGTGCAGGAGCAGGCCGAACTTGGCGCGGCGGATGGTGTGGCCGGAGGCGGAGAGCGCCCCCAGGGTCATCCCGTGGTAACCTTGCCACCTCGAAATGACCATGTGCTTGGTCGGACTGCCCCTCTCCACGTGGTACTGGTGGGCGAGCTTGATGGCCGTCTCATTGGCTTCCGACCCGCTATTGCAAAACTGGCACAGCGCCATGTTGGAAGGGGCGACCTTGATGACCCTTTCCGCCAGCCTGAGCAGAGGCTCGTTCAGCCAGAAACCGCGGAAGAAGAAGGAGACCTTCTCCATCTGCTTCATCATCGCCTCGCGCACCTGCTTGTTGCCGTGCCCGATGGAGACAACGTGGGGCCCGCCGCTAAAATCAATGTACCTCTTGCCTTCCTGGTCGAAGAGATAGACGCCTTCCCCGTGGTCGCAGATGGTCTGCGGCAAAAGGGCGCCGTGCACCGTGCCAAAAACGTACCTGGCTAATTTCTTGGCTTCTTCCAGACGGTTAGTTGCTTCAGTTGACATTAAATTCTCCGTTCCGAATTCGTTATGTTCGATGTTCTAGACTAGGATTTTAGGCCAGCCCGATACGTATTGTCAATTTCACCTCAAGGAAACGAACTTGTTCTGTCATTGAGAGTCCCGCTTCCATCGGGGCGTGGCAATCCGCCAAAGACGGACTGCTTCGCTCCCCTCACAGTGACTACCCCCAGCAAGCTGGGGGGCATCTGGTCGGCCCCCTCACCCGTTCGCTACCCCTTCGCTTCGCTCAGGGCTTCGGCTCAGGGCAGGCTCTAACCTCTCCGTTCGGCTGAGCTCACGGCGAAGCCCTCGCGGGGGAGAGGAATTAGTAGTAAAACCGCTTTGGCTTCGCCTCTCGGCGAAAACCGCTTTCCTCCCCACAGCCCTTCAGCTGAAGGGTGGGGTATCCAGCGGTGAATCGAATGACAAAAGGGAGTGTGCCAGAATGCGGGACAGTATTGACAGTCCACCAAAGCTTAAACGATAATATATATATCCAAAAAGGAGGAGCCATCATGCTTAGTTTTTCCGAGGTTGTCTACCGCGCCCTCAATGGCCCCATCTGCACCGAGCGCGATTTCGACCTCGACATTTTTGTCCCCAACCTGCGCAAAGTTCTCCAGAAGTACGACATCAAGTACGACCCCCAGAACCCCATCCCCGCCGATGATGATTTCGCCGACCGCGTCTGGGAAGCGGCGATGGAGTTCCTCGTGGCGACGGGTATGTTCTGCCTCGATACCGAACGGCGCATCCTGTTCACCAGAGAAGAAATCGAAGGCGCGCTCCAGACCGGACCCAGCGGCTCCGTCTACGGCGACGGCAAAGATGCCCGCATCATGCCCCGCCGCTACCCGGAGGACAAGACCCCTCCCTGGTGTTCGGGATGTGGGGCGGGGCCCGTCTCGAAAGAAGAATACGTAATTAACATAGTTAAGACCTATGCCGAAGATGCCCTGTCCGATGGCATTACCGCCCCCTGCATCACCAACGTCGATGGGCTTCCCGTGCAGGCGGGCAGTCCCACCGCCATCGAAGGCGCCATCAGGACTATCATCCTGACCCGGGAGGGCTTGCGGCGGGCGGGGCGACCCGGACTGGCCGTAGTCAATGAGGTGGCATCAGCGATAAAAGCGGCAGAGCACATTGCCGGGCACCGCTTTGGCGACCCCAAGGTCGACCACCTGGAAATCGGCCTCATCCACGAGCTCAAGATTGACCTCGATGCCCTCAACAAGATTATGTACACCCAGTCGCTGAACAACCTCACTTTTGCCGAGAACGGCGTCATCATCGGCGGCTATGCCGGCGGTCCGGCGGGCGTGGCGGTGGTCACCGCCGCCTACAACCCCGTCGATATGCTGGTGGTCCGCGGCGCCGCCCAGCATCCCTTCATCGTCCCCATCGAGAAAGGCACCACTTCCCGCCGCGACTGCATCTGGGCGCGGGCGGCCGGGCTTCAGGCGCTGAGCCGCCACAGCCCCCTGCCGGCGGTCGGCTCCGGTTACTCCTCTGCTGGCCCGATGACCAAGATGAGCTATTACGAGTTCGCCGCCTGGGTCATCGCCAACGTGGTCTCCGGCGGTTCCTGCGAGATGGGAGTGCCCTACCGCGGCGTCCTCATCGACCACTGCGGACCGATGGAAGACATCTTCGCCAACGGTATCGCCCACGCGGTAGCCGGTATGAGCCGCAAAGAGGCGAACAAGATTGTGCTGGCGCTCCTGGCGAAATACGAAGACAAGATTCCGGACCCGCCCACGGGCAAACCGTATCCCGAGTATTATGATACGACGGCCCGCCCGAACAAGGAGTGCATCGCACTCTACCGCGAGATGCGCCAGGAGATGTCGGACGAATTCGGCCTGAAGTTTAAGAAAACATCACCGTACGGTTAAATATGAAAACAATTACCCATAGTGGGTTGCGCCACCCGCGAACGATGAAAATGACTTTATTCACTGGGTTCTCGGGCTTCAGCCTGATTCAGCCTGAAGGCTTGACCCGAGAATCCAGTCTCCATTCCACCCCCTGGATTCTCCTTCAGCTGAAGGACTGGAATGACAGACCAGGGTCTATCTTCTACGTAATTGTTTGCCGATAACTAAAAAGCTAAAGGAGGAGAAATGCCTAAAGAAACAGTTTTTGAAAGTCTGAAGTCAGCAATCATCGATGGCGAGAGGGACAAGACCCTCGCCGCTGTCGACGCCGCCCTCAAACAGGGCATCGCCCCCGCCGATATCATCGAAAAAGGTATGTCCCCGGGAATGAAAGAGGTCGGCGAAAAGTTCGCCAGATACGAAATCTACCTCCCCGAAATGATGATGGCCGCCGAAGCCTGGGAAGGCGCTATGAAAGTCCTCGAACCCAAAATCATGGCGGCCGGCGGCGAACGCAAGAAGGCCGGCAAGGTCGTCCTCGGCACTGTGGCCGGTGATATCCACTCCATCGGCAAGAACATCGTCGGCGCTATGCTCAAGATGAGCGGCTTCGAGGTCTATGATTTGGGGATAGACGTACCAGCGTCACACTTTGTGACCAAGGCTGAAGAGGTGGGCGCTGACGTCATCGCCGCCTCCGCCCTGATGAGCACCACCATGACCCAGCAGAAGAACATCATCGAGCACCTCAATGCCAGGGGCGTCCGCGCCAAGTACGCCGTCCTCGTCGGCGGCGGCTCTACCACCCAGGATTGGGCGGAACAGATTGGCGCTGACGGCTACGGCCGCACTGCCGGCGATGCCGCCACCCTCGCCATCAAAGCCGTCGCCAAGAAGGGAGGCAAGAAATAAATGCTGAGCTTTCTGGAAGTTGTCGATAGGGCTTTGAACGGTCCTATCTGCACGGAAAAAGACTTCGACCTCAAAATCTTCGTCCCTAATCTGCGCAAGGTATTGCAGAAATACAACATCAAGTACGACCCCCAGAACCCCGTCCCGTTCGATGATGACCTGGCGGACCGGGTCTGGCAAGCCGGCATCGAGTTCCTCATTGAGACCGGCCTCTTCTGCCTCGATACCGAGCGCCGCATCATCTTCACCAGAGAAGAGATTGAGAGCGCCATCGATTCGGGACCTCATGGTTGCGTCTTCGGCGAAGGCAAGGATGCCAGGGTCGTGCCCCGCCGCTCTCCGGAAGACAAGACCCCGCCCTTCTGCTCGGTGGGTCCCACGTCCGCCCCCGTGTCCAGCGATTGGATTTACCTCCAGGCGGTCAAAGGTCACGTGATGAACCCCCTTTCCGATGCTCTGACGATGCCCTGCCTCACCGTGGTTGACGGCCGGCAAATCGTGGCTAACAGCCCGCTGGGCATCGAAGGCTCCATCCGCGCCATTCTGCTGGTCCGGGAGGCAATGCGCCGGGCCGGGAGACCCGGGATGGCCGTGGTCAACGGCGTCACCACCGCCTCCCGCTCCCAGGAACACATCGCCGCCCATCACTTCGGCATGCGCAAGAGCGATGCCTTCGAAATCGGCACTGTCCACGAGATGAAGATTGACTTCGACTCGCTGAACAAGATTACCTACGCGCTGGCTTCCGGCACTCTCATCTTCGGCGAGAACGGACTTATCATCGGCGGTCTGGCCGGTGGTCCGGCCGGTGTCGCCGTCGTCCAGGCGGCTTACAACCCGGTCGACCTTCTCGTTCTGCGCGCCGCCGTCCAGCACCCCTTCCCCACCCACTTCGACCTGGTCACCTCCTCCATCCGCGAGTCCATCTGGGCGCGCAGCCTGGGCAACCAGGCCGCTACCCGCAACAGCACCCTGCCGGTCGTCAACATCGGCTACTCGGCCGGCGGACCCATGACCAAGATGCTCTTCTACGAGCACGCCGCCTGGTGCATTGCCTCGGTGGCTTCCGGCGGTTCAATTGAGGTGGGTGGTGCCGGCAGAGGCGTTACACTCGACTTCACCAGCCCCATCGAACCTATCTTCGCCAGCGAAATGGCGCACGCCGTGGCCGGGATGACCCGCAAAGAAGTCAATAAGATAGTGCAGAGTCTCCTCGCCAAGTACGAGGACAAAATCCGCACCCCACCGCCCGGCAAGAAGTACCAGGAGTGCTTCGACGCCACTGCCGGCATGCCCATCAAGGAATACAACAAGATGGACATTGAAGTCCGCAAAGAGATGGCCGACGAGTTCGGCATTCAGCTGAAGAACACCTCGCCGTTTCTATAGAGATTGAAGGAGCAAATAATGCTGAGCTTCTCTGAGGTTATCAATCGTGCGCTCAACGGCCCCATCTGCACCGAGCGCGATTTCGACCTGGGCATTTTTGTCCCCAACCTGCGCAAGGTGCTGAGCAAGTACAATATCAAATTCGACCCCACCACCCCCATCCCCTCCGATGATGATTTCGCCGATAGTGTCTGGCAGGCAGGTATGGAGTTCCTGGAAGCTACCGGCATGTACTGCCTCGATACCGAGCGGCGCATCATCTTCACCAGAGAAGAAATCGAAGGCGCGCTCCAGACCGGACCCAAGGGCTGCCTCTACGGCCAGGGCAAAGACGCCCGTATTATGCCCCGCCGCTACCCGGAAGACAAGACGCCGCCCTGGTGCTCCGGCTCCGGCGCCGGTCCGGTTTCCAAGGAGGAGTACGTCGTTAACATCGTTAAGACCTATGCGGAAGACGCCCTCTCCTGCGGCATCACGGCGCCGGCCCTCACCAATGTCGATGGTCTGCCCGTGCAGGCCAACAGCCCCACGGCCATTGAAGGCGCTGTCCGCACCATACTCCTAACCAGGGAAGGACTCAGGCGCGCCGGCAAGCCCGGACTGGCCGTGGTCAATGAGGTCTCCTCGGCCATCCGCGCCGCCGAGCATATTGCCGGTCACCGCTTCGGCAACCAGTACGTCGACCACCTGGAGATTGGCACCATTCACGAGCTTAAGGTTGACCTGGACGCCCTGAATAAGGTGGCATACTGCGAATCGCTGAACAACCTGACCTTCGCCGAGAACGGCATCATCATCGGCGGTTTTGCCGGTGGTCCCGCCGGCGCGGCCGTCGTCGCCTGCGCCTACAATCCGGTCGATATGCTTGTCCTGCGCGGGGCGGCTCAGCACCCGTTCATCGTCCCCTTCGAGAAGGGCACCAGTTCCCGCCGCGACGCCCTCTGGGCAAGAAGCGTCTCCATTCAGGCGACTTCCCGCAATAGCCCGCTCCCCGCCGTCAGCCCGGGCTACACTTCCGCCGGTCCGCTGACCGAGATGGCGTACTACGAGTATGCCGCCTGGATTATCACCCAGGTCGTCTCCGGCGGTTCCATCGAGATTGCGCCGCCCTATCGCGGCGTGCTTACCGACCATTGCAGTCCGGTGGAGAACATCTTCGGCAATGGCGTGGGCTATGCCGCCGCCGGGATGACCCGTGACGATGCCAACCGCATCGTGCTGGCGCTTCTCGAAAAGTACGAGGACAAAATCGCCGACCCGCCCAAAGGCAAGCCCTATACCGAGTACTTCGACCCGGCAAATGCCCGGCCCAACAAGGCGTGCGTGAAGCTCTTCTACCAGATGCGTAAAGAGTTCACCGACGAGTTCGGGCTGGAGTTCAAGAACACGGCGCCGTTCTAAAGAGAGGGTGTTCAGCAATGGTTTTCAGTGTCATTGTTAAACTTCTCATAGGAGTGATTTGCCATTAGCGACAGAATGAGACTGAAGGTCCCAAAGGAGCTCCTGCTCCTTAACGCGGTCACGGTCCTGCTCGTTCTGGCCATTACTCTTTTGCCGTCGAGCGCTCTGCGTTTCATCCTGGGGGTGCCGTTCTTACTTTTTGCGCCGGGGTACGCGCTCATTGCCGCCCTTTTCCCGCGCAAGAAGCAGATTGACACCATCGAGCGGATTGCCTACAGCCTGGGCTTCTCGGTGGCTACCGTGGCACTAATCGGGCTGGTCCTCAACTACACGCCCTGGGGCGTCCGGCTCTACCCTGTGCTCATCTCGATAGCCTTCTTCGTGCTGGCGATGTCCGTCATTGCCTGGTACCGGTGGTATCGACTGCCGGAGACGGAGCGCTTTCAGGTCACCTGGCGAGTGACCGTGCCGTGGAAGGTGGAAAAAGGCATCGACCGGACTTTATCCATCACGCTCTTTGCCGTGATTGTTATTGCCCTGGGCACGTTTCTCTACGGCATCCTGGCGCCGGGCGTGGGCGAGAAGTTCACCGAGTTCTACATCCTGGGGGCGGAGGGCAAGGCGGCGGACTATCCCAAAGAGCTCACGCTCGGCAAAGCCGACAGCGTGACGGTAGGCCTCATCAACCGCGAGCAGACAACCGCCCGCTACAAAGTGATGGTGACTCTGGACGGCGAGAAAATCGGCGAGACGGGGGAAGTCACCCTCAACCACGACGAAAAATGGGAGCAGGTAGTCACCTTCACGCCACACCAGACCGGCGCCGACCTGAAGCTGGAGTTCCTGCTATTCCGTGACGGCGCCGCCGAGCCTTACCAAAAGCCTCTCCACCTCTGGGTCACGGTAAGGTAGTCGACTCCTGCCCATTGCAAACTCAAATCTTTTTGTGTATAATACGCAACGGTGGTTCAACAGAGGTTATCCAACCTGGTTTATTGGCAATTCCTGCCTGCCTTTTGTCCCCAATTTACACAAGGTCACTGGATGACCGCAATGCAACCAACCATTTTTAAGAAGGAGGTCATCCAATGACCATTCAGGACAAGACCCTACAGTGTGCCGATTGCGGGGCGAACTTCACCTTCACCGCAAGAGAGCAGGAGTTCTTCCAGACGAAGGGCTTCACCAATGAGCCCAAGCGCTGCCCCACCTGCCGACAGCAGAGAAGGTCCTCCCGCGGCGACGCCGGCGGCTCATCCCAAGGCTCCCGCCAGATGTACCCCGCCACCTGCGCCCAGTGCGGCAAGGACACCGAGGTACCGTTCGAGCCACGGCAGGGTCGGCCGGTCTATTGCAGCGATTGCTTTAGCCAGGTCAGACAAAATAGCCAGAGCTAACTGAGAAATTGAGGGGGCATACATGGGGAGGGATTTCCTGACCTGTGTGTGCCCTTTCTGCTTAGCTCCACTCGCCGGCTTCCGGCCAGACGCGCGCCAGTTCCCGGAGCAGGAGCTTATGTTGCGGCTTCTCCAGGTGCGGGTCAACTCCAAAGAGCCGGGTTGCTTCGGTGCGCGCCAGCTCCAGCAGGCCCACGTCCGATAGCTTCGCCATGCGCAGGTCCGGGATGCCGCTCTGGCGTGTGCCGAAGAACTCCCCGGGACCCCTCAGCTTCAGGTCTTCTTCCGCCAGGACAAATCCATCACTCACTCTCTCGATTATGTCAAGTCTAAACCGCCCCACATCGGAGGGGCTTTCCGCTAAAAGCATGCAATAGCTCTGTTCCTTTCCCCTCCCCACCCGGCCCCGGAACTGGTGCAGCTGCGATAGCCCAAAACGGTCGGCGCTCTCCACGAACATCACCGTGGCGTTGGGCACATCAATGCCCACCTCGACCACCGGCGTGGACACCAGGATGTCCAGCTCGCCGGCGCGGAAGTGGTGCATCACGTCATCCTTCTCGGCGCCGGACATCCGGCCGTGAAGCAAGCCCAGCCGCAAATCGGAGAAGACTTCCTGGGAGAGCCGCTGGTGCTCGGCCACCGCCGCCTGGGCGTCGATTGCCTCCGATTCTTCGATGAGCGGGCAGATGATGAATGCCTGCCTTCCCCCCGCCACCTGCTTCCGGATGAAGGCGTAGGCGGCGTCCGTTTGCGCCGGCTTGAGCCATTTGGTCTTCACCACCTGGCGACCCGGCGGCAGCTCGTTGATGACGGACAAATCGAGGTCGCCGTAGAGGGTCAGGGCGAGGGTGCGGGGGATGGGCGTGGCGGTCATCACCAGCATGTGGGGCTTGAAGCCCTTCTGCCTCAGCGCCGAACGCTGGGTGACGCCGAAGCGGTGCTGTTCATCGACCACTGCCAGCCCCATCTGCTTGAAATCGACGCCCTTTTGAATCAGCGCGTGCGTGCCGATGGCGATATCAACTTCGCCTTCGGCGATGCGCCGCTGCGTCTCCTCTTTCTTCGATGCGTTGACATCACCGATGAGCAGAGCGATGGTAAGCGGCCGGTCTAGAATCCCAGAGAAACTGCGGATATACTGCTCGTCGCTAATCTGTCGGCCCGCTTGCGAGAGCAGGCCGGTGATGGTGGCAAAATGCTGTTCGGCGAGGATTTCCGTGGGCGCCATAAACGCCGCCTGGTAGCCATTGGCCACCGCGACGAGGAGCGCCGCTGTCGCCACGACCGTTTTGCCGCTCCCCACGTCCCCCTGAAGCAATCGACTCATCGGCTGGGACTTCTGTAAATCAGCCAGAATCTCGCTCAGCGATTTCTGCTGGGCGCCGGTCAATTGGAACGGCAGTGATTTAACGAAGCTACCCAGCATCTCCGGCCTGACCTCGAAAGCCACCCCCTGCCCCTCCACCTGCCACCGGTGTTTCTGGCTCATCACGCCCAGCTGGAGCAAGAAAAGCTCGTCAAAGGCAAGGCGGACTCTGGCTTTGTCTTTGGCGGCCAAATCGTCGGGGTAGTGCGCCTGGCTGACCGCCTGTGGCAATTCCACAAGGTCGCAGCGCTTTCTCAGGTCCTCGGGCAGAAAGTCGGCCACCTGCCACGCCCACTGCGCCACCGCTTCCTTCATCAGTTTTCTGACCGTTCGCGGGTAGAGTCCCTGGGTCAGCGGGTAGACGGGCACCAATCGGCCGGTGTGCACCAGGTCCTGCTCCTCCAGAATCTCCCACTCCGGCGACTCGAAGACGTGCCGTCCCTTGAAGAGCCGCACCCGCCCGCTGAGGACAATCCGGCTGTTGGTGGTCAGGCGCTTGGCGAGATAGGGCTGGTTGAACCAGACCGCCCGCACGTTCCCCGTCTCATCGCCGACGATGGCTTCCGTGCCCCGGCGACCGCCCAGGAAAGCCACCTGCGCCTGCCAGATATTGGCGACGATGGTCTCCTCGTTCCCCTCGGTGAGCTGTGATATGCGCCTGAGCTGGCTGTAATCGAGGTGGCGGCGGGGGAAGAAATAGAGAAGGTCGCGGACCGTCCTCACTCCCAGTTTGGCGAATTTGGGCACCAGCCCGGGGCCAATGCCCTTGACCGTAGTTATCGGCGAGTCGATGGAGTAGCCCCCTCCCTTTGGCGCCGGTTTACGCGCCGGACGCGCTTTAGCTTTGGGCGGGGATAAAGGGGCCGCTTTCGATGGCTCGGGGTCTTCAGTCTTCGCGAAGAAGGCAAGGATACTGTCAACAAGCTCCTTGCGCCGGGGGCGAGAGAGAGTAGCATAGCCGGCATTGGACAGGTTGAGCTTCTGGAATCGCGCCAGCTTCCGAGGGTCGCTGATTGATTCGGCCGCCTGTGCTGACCAGCGGCTCAGGAAACGGTCCAGACCGCCGATGACGGCGCTATCGGCATAGCCCTTTTTCTGCTCCAATTCGAGGACCTTTTGGAGGGCGGCGATGTCCATTACGACAATCTTAGTGGAAAACTAGCGCCGGGGCAAATTGATTGCCACGTCCGGAGAGATGTCCGAGGTACTATCAGTAAGGATTTTGACGGCCATAGAGCGCTAAGCCGCGGCTTCCAGCACCGAGACCGAGAGCACGTGGGGACCAACGTAAGTGCCAATCACCGGGCTGACCGTTGCCCGTATGATGCGGTCCGTGGGGTAGAGCGCGCCCAGCCGCTTGGCCAGCTGTTCCGCATCGTCGGGCGTGGTGGCATACTCCACGGCCAGGCCTTCGATTTTAGGGAAGCCGGCGACAAAGTTGTACAGATAGTCGAGACCCGCCGTCCGGGAGCGGACCCGGGTGAGCGGCGACACCTCCCCATCCTTCAGGGTGAGAATTGGTTTCACGGCGAGGAGTGACCCAAGCAAACCTTGCGCCTTGCCAATCCGTCCGCCCTTCGCCAGGTACTTCAGGGTGTCAAAAAACATTGCAGAATGTATGCGCGTCATTGCTTTACGGACTAAATCAACGAGCTGGTCCAAATTAGCGCCCGCCTTGGCCGCCCGCAACGCGCTGATAACTATCAATCCCAGCCCCATAATTATCTGCTGGGAGTCGATGACCTCAATTCGGGCCTTCCCTTCAAACATGTTCTTCGCCTGCAGCGCCGACTGGTACGTCCCGCTGAGCTTGCTGGAGAGCGTCACGACCAGAATCTCGTTAGCCTCTTTGGCCAATCGCCCGTAGACCCCGAGGAAATCGCCGGGGGGAGGCTGGGTGGTGGTGGGAAAGACCACGTCATGCACCAGCCGACGGTAGAACTCATCGGTGCTAATCTCGATGCGGTCTTTGTAGACCTCCTTGCCGAAGCGAACGTAGACCGGCACCGTGTCAATACCCAGCTCTTTGGCAAACTCCGGGGTGATGTCCGATAGACTATCGGTAACAATCCTGACCGCCATAACCCGCCCTCCTATTCAATTGAGACAATGAAGTTGTAGTGGGGTTGACCGCCCTGGACGACTTCCATCTGGAGATGAGAATGATTCTCTTTGATTTCTCTGGCCAGCTCATCCGCTTCTGTCCGCTGGGTATCTGCGCCACAGTAGATGGTCACGACCTCCGCCTTGTTCAGGTTCACCTTCCTGAGCGTCCGGTTGAGCACCTCGGCCGGGCTGTCCCCCACCGCCACGAGGTCGCCATCGAGGAAGCCGATTGCCTGCTTTTTCTTAATCTTGAGCCGCCCAATCTGGGTCGCCCGCACGGCTCGGGTAATCTCAATTGTCCGCACGTTCTCCAGTGCCTTGTCCATCAGATGGATATTGGTGTCGAAGTTAGCCTCATAATCAAAAGCCAGGAGGGCGGCAATGCCCTGGGGAATAGTCTCGGCGGGAATGACGTGGATGGTCTTTTTAGTCAGCTCTTGCACCTGGCCGGCGGTGGGAATGATGTTCTTATTGTTGGGCAAAATAATGATTTTGTCCGAGGCCGCCGCCTCAGACGCCTGGAGGAGGTCTTTCGTGCTCGGGTTCATCGTCTGGCCGCCGGGGATAATGGCCGATACCCCGAGGCTGGTGAAAACATCAGCCAGCCCGTCTCCGGAAACCACGGCGATAATGGCGGTATCGATGGCCGGGGCCCTCTCTTTCTGCATCTCGAGAAAGCCCTGGTGCTGTTCATCCATATTGCGGACGGAGACCTGGTGCATCGTGCCCAGGCCAGAGGCGAAGGACAGGACTTCACCGGGGTCGAGGGTATGGATATGAATCCTGACGGCGGATTCATCGCCGACGACAATCAGCGACTCGCCTTTCTTCTCCATCTTCTTCCTGATTTTATCCGTATCGATGTCTTCACCTTTGAGCAAGAACTCGGTGCAGTAGCCATAGGGGATTTCATCGGCGGCAATCATCGCCGGGAGCTTGGTGGCAGGAAGGTCACTGATAATAATCTTCGGCTTACGGAAACGCATCTGTTCTTCCTCACCGGTCAGGTAGTGCAAAGCGCCTTCAAGAATGGTAAACAGACCCTGCCCGCCGGCATCCACCACGCCAGCTTCCCTGAGGACTTTCAATAGCTTGGGGGTATTTGCCACCGACTCGTTGGCGGCGGCGACCGCCGTCTCCAGGAGCGCCACCAGGTCGCTGCCGTTCTCGGCTACCTTCTCCCGGGCGGCATGAGCCACATCCTTAATGACGGTGAGGATTGTTCCTTCGGTAGGGTTACTGATGCCACGGTAAGCCTGGGCGGATGATTCATCGAGGGCTTCGGCAAGGTCGGCGGCGGTAATCTTTTCCTTGCCTTCCAGGGCCTTCGCCAGCCCACGCAGAATCTGCGATAGGATAACGCCGCTGTTACCCCTCGCCCCCATCAACGCCCCCTTGGCCATGGCTTTGGCCACGGCCGAGGCAGAGTGGTCGGGCGCGCGGAAGGCCTCTTCGACCGTCGACCGCATCGTGAGGAGCATATTGGTGCCAGTATCGCCGTCGGGCACGGGAAAGACGTTCAGGGCATCAATATCCGCCGAACTCTTTTCGAGCCAGTTGGTGGCGGCGGCGAACATGTCCCTTAAGTCCTGTCCGCTGATTTCAGCTACCTGCTTCATCTCTCACCACCTTGCCAAGTTCAGCTTGACTGTGATAGTATTAGACAGTAACTGCATCATACAATAAGTTCGGTTGCCTGTCAAAGGAGTAAACTACATTGAAGTGCGACATGTGCGGCAAAGGTCCCCTCTTCGGGCATGCGATTAGCCACTCCAAAATCCATACCAAGCGGACGTTCGACCCCAATATTCACCCCGCCACGATTGAGATTGACGGGAAATCCAAGCGGGTCAATATCTGCACGCGGTGCCTGCGCACCCATAACAAGCTGACCAAAAGTAAGTAGTTTGGCGGGAATTGTGCTGTCTTGCCCCTCCCCACGCGGGAGGGGTTCTTTTTTGTCCCCTACTCGCCCTTTTCCACAGCCCGGCGGGCGGCGGCCAGCGCCTTCTCCACCTGCTTCGGGGAGGTGCCGCCGATGACGTCCCGCGCGGCGACCGATGATTCCACCGTGATATTGTAAACGTCCTTGTCAAACCGGGGCGAGAACTTCTTGTACTCTTCGATGGTCAGTTCATCAAAGGTCTTGCCTTTCTCAATTGCGTAGCTGACCAGCTTGCCGACGATGCCGTGAGCGATGCGGAAGGTTTCCTCCTTCTTGACCAGGTAATCGGCAATATCCGTTGCCAGGATGTAGCTCCGCTTGACCGCTTCCGCCGCCCTATCGGCGTTCACTTTGAGCGTGCCAACCATACCGGTGAACACCTCCAGAGTGGAAAGTAGCGTGTCCACCGTATCGAAGAAGCCTTCTTTGTCTTCCTGCATATCGCGGTTGTAGGCCAGGGGCAGTCCCTTCATCGTGGTGAGCAAGGCAATCAGGTTACCGTAGACGCGACCCGTCTTGCCCCGCCCCAACTCGGCCACATCCGGGTTTTTCTTCTGCGGCATAATGCTACTGCCCGTGGTGTAGGCCTCGTCAAGCTCAATGAAACCAAACTCGGCGGAAGACCAGAGGATAATCTCTTCGGCAAGTCGCGATAGGTGCATCATGCAGATGCCCGCCGCCGCTTCGTAGTCGAGCAGGAAGTCCCTATCTGAAACAGCATCAAGGCTGTTCTGGCTGAGCTGGCTAAAACCAAGCTCCTTTGCCACAAAATCGCGGTCGATGTTGTAGGTCACGCCGGCCAGCGCCCCACTCCCCAGCGGCATCACGTCAGTATGGCGCAGACATTCGACAAAGCGGTCGATATCCCGCCGTAGCATCTCGAAATAGGCGAGGAAGTGATGGGCGAAGAGGACGGGCTGGGCGGGCTGGAGGTGAGTGTAGCCGGGCATGACGACCGACTTGTTGGCTTCAGCGACGTTTACCAGTGCCTTCTGGAAGTCGCGCAGAGCCGTCAGCGTCTTGCCAATGACCTCTTTAGTGTAGAGGCGCATATCGAGGGCAACCTGGTCGTTGCGCGAGCGGGCGGTGTGGAGCTTGCCGCCAACCTCGCCGACCTTTTCGATGAGGCGGGCTTCAATAGCCATGTGGATGTCTTCCTGCTCCGGCTTGAACTGGAAGTTGCCAGCTTCAATCTCGGCGGCGATGAGCTCCAGCCCCTCGATGATGACTTCCGCCTCAGTGCGGGCGATAATGCCCTGCTTGGCGAGCATCCTGGCGTGGGCGATACTGCCACTGATGTCATGTTTATACAGCCGCCAGTCAAACGGGAGAGAGGAGGTATACTGGGCGACCTGCTTATCCGCCGCCTTCTGAAATCGACTCCGAATGTGGCTCATCTAAGCCTCTTCTTCTGCCTCGGTCTTTATACCCTGCACGCGTGCCTGCGTCTTGGCCGGCAGGCCCCAGAGACGGATGAAGCCTGGTGAATCGCTCTGGTCAAACTTATCGCCTTTGTCGTAGGTCGCCAGGCTGAAGTCATAGAGGGAGAAGGGTGACTTCCGCCCCACCACCATCGAGCTTCCCTTGAACAGCTTGACCCGCACATCGCCGGTGACAAAGCGCTGCGTGGAATTGACGAACGCCATCAGGTCCTCGCGGTAGGCGGTGAACCACAGGCCGTTGTAAACCAGGTCGGCGTACTCCATCGCCACTTTCTGCTTGAAGCGCAGTTGCGGTTTGGAGAGGGTCATCGCCTGCAGCGCCTGGTGCGCCTGCAGGAGGACGGTAGCGGCCGGCGCTTCATATATTTCTCTTGATTTTATGCCGACCAGCCGGTTTTCAATATGGTCGATTCTGCCGACGCCGTTGTCCCCCGCCATCTGGTTCAGTTTCTTGATGAGCGGCATCGCCTCCAGCCGCTTCCCGTTCAGCTTGGCCGGGACGCCGTGTTCGAAGCTAATCACCACATAGGTCGGCTCATCCGGGGCGTCCTTCGGTGATTTCGTCCACTTGAAGGCGTCCTCCGGCGGCTCCACCCACGGGTCTTCCAGCACGCCGCACTCGATACTGCGACCCCAGACATTCTCATCGATGGAGTAGGGGCTGGCGACAGTGACGGGCACGGGTATGCCGTGGCTCTGGGCGTACTTGATGGTCTCCTCGCGGGTCATGCCCCACTCGCGGGCCGGCGCGATGATTTTTAGTCCCGGTCCCAGAGTATAGACGCCCACCTCGATTCTCACCTGGTCGTTGCCCTTGCCGGTGCAGCCGTGAGCGATGAATTTGGCGCCCTCCGCCTTCGCCACCTCCACCATAACTTTGGCAATCAGCGGGCGGGTGAAGGCCGTGGCGAGGGGATACTGGCCCTCGTAGACGGCGTCCGCTTTGAGCGATGGGAAGACGTAGTCGTTGACAAAGGTCTCCCTGGCATCAGCGACGATGGCTTTTACCGCCCCGACTTTAAGCGCCTTCTCCTTGATGGCAGTAACGTCTTTTTGCTCGTTGCCGACATCGACAGTTACGGCAATAACGTCAACATTGTACTTATCTTTGAGCCACTTGATAGCGACCGACGTGTCCAAGCCGCCGCTATAAGCCAGAACTACCTTGTCAGGCATTGCAAGCCTCCTTCACAGCTATGACTGCTTGATACCGAAGTTCTTTTCGAGGAAGTTGGTTATCTGGTAGTAGACGTTGGGGTATTGCCAGCGGTAGTCGTGCCCGGGCGCCCGCAGAAAACTGAGGATGCGGCCCGGCTCGTCATCCCGCGGCGTCAGCCCGAGCAGGGCCTTGGCGCTGGCCAGCAGGATAGCGCCGGCATCGCCGGTGCTGAAGGCGTCCGGCATCAGCCCGTTGTTTTCCAGCACCAGCGTCCGCTCCAGCATCGTCTGTCGATACCAGAAGGGGGGACCGGTCTGAATACTGTAAACACGCCGGTTATAGCGCAGGGTATTCATCACGCTGTCCGAGATAATCGTGCCGTTGCTTTCCCCGGCCACAATAACGTTCAAAGCAGGAATGTGGGTGGTGAGAAACTCGACCCGTCTCGCCAGCGTATCGGTCTTGGTCGGATATATGGAGAGCAGTTCAACGAACTCATCGATGGCGCCGCGCAGGTTATCCTCGGTGCGCTGGTAGTTGACGAACAGGGTGTTGTAGCCGAGCACCTGGAGTTCATTGCGGATGCCATCGAAGATGCTGTCCCAGCCCGCCGAGTTTTCCGGGCGGGTCGACCCCCAGCCACCTGAGTTGAACAGCACGACGACGTCGGTGTCTTTGGCCTCGACATAGAGCGTCAGGAGCTCATTGACAAAGACGTTGTACTTGCCCCGGTAATCGCCAAAAAGCTCCTTCGCCAGCGTGGTGGCATCCTCGACCACCGACTGCGGCACCGCCGAGAGGTCGGCAGTCAATAGTGGCGCACCGCTTGTCCCCACCTCATCCATCACCCCGATGAAAGTGTAAAAGAAGGCGGTGAGGACGCAGGCAAAAAGGAGAATGGCTGATACCAGCAGGGGTATTTTGTAGCCGCGGATGTGATGTGCCATTTTTCTACCCTAATTATCGCACAAATCAGGCGATTACGATAGCCCCGGACTAGGCAAAATTAGCCAGCACCCTGTCCAGAATGCCGAGGGCTTCGTCAATTTCCTCCCGGGTAACGATGAGCGACGGCATAAAGCGCAGGGCATTGGGTCGGACGCGGTTGACCAGCAGGCCGTTTTCCAGGCAGGCCATCAGCACCGCCTTGCCGATTTCTTCCTTGAACTCGATGGCGGACAGCAAGCCAAGTCCGCGTACATCGGTGACGAAGGCGTATTTCCGCTTCAGTTTCCCCAGCCCGTCGAGCAGATGCTTGCCGACAGTTTTGACGTGGCCGACCACGTCATTGTCCAGAATGTACTTGAGCGTGGCGTAGGCGGCGGCGCAGGTAAGCGGGTTGCCACCGAAGGTCGAGCCGTGCTCCCCGGGGACAAAGACGGCCGCCTTTTCCTTGGCCATAATCGCCCCGATGGGCACCCCACCCCCCAATCCCTTAGCCAGGGTCATCACATCCGGCTCAATACCGAACTGTTCGTAGCCGAAGAGCGTCCCCAGCCGGCCGATGCCGGTCTGAACCTCGTCCAGAATCATCAGAATGCCCTTCTCGGTGCACCAGTCGCGGACGGCCTTCAGATAGGCTTTATCGGGGATTTTGACCCCGGCTTCGCCCTGCACCGGCTCGAGCATCACGGCACAGGTCTTTTCGCCAGTCGCCGACTTTATGGCATTGAAATCGTTAAAATCCATATTGATGAAGCCGGTAGGCAGGGGCAGGTAAGGCTGCTGGTACTTCGCCTGACCGGAGGCGGCCACCATCGCCAGCGTCCGGCCGTGGAAAGAGCCGGTGACGCTGATGACCTCGTAGGCGCTGTTGAGGTGGCGGGCGCCGTAGCGCCGGGCCAGCTTGATAGCGCCCTCGTTGGCTTCGGCGCCGCTGTTGCACAGAAAGACCTTCTGCAGACAGCTGTTCTTCACCAGAAGCTCGGCCAGCTGAATCTGCGGCACGGAGTAGAACTGGTTGGAGACCTGGATGAGGGTCCGTGCCTGCCTGGCGATAGCCTTGGCGAGGACCGGATGGGAGTGCCCCAGGCTGTTCACCGCCCACCCCGCCACAAAGTCGAGGTACTTCTTCCCTTTGTCGTCCCAGACGTAGCAACCCTCACCCTTCACCAGGGTGACCGGGACACGCTCCACCGTGTTCATAAAATACTTTGCCGCCAGTTCCTGCCAGTCTCTCATATGTTACTCCATAAGCAGATTTGCCCTTGTGACCCACCCCCTGCCCCCTCCCTTGAAAGGGAGGGGGAGGTATGTAAGGGAGGCTTCGCCTCTCTATGACTACTCATCAGACTAAGCTGCCAGTTAGTCATATCAACCCCAGCGATAGATTTGCCCTTCTGACCTACCCCTTTGGTCCCCTCTCCTGAAATGAGAGGGGGTAAGGGGGATAGGTTCTAACCTCCATATATCGTCGTGCCATCGCCCTTGCCCTGAATTTCGTTGAGCAGGGCGTGCGGCTGACGGCCATCGATGATGCGGGTGATGGGCGTGGTGGCCAGGGCTTTCAGGCAGGCTTTGATTTTGGGAATCATCCCGCCGGAAGCCACACCGGAGGCAATCAGCGCCTCCGCTTCCTTTGCCGTCAGCCGGTCCAGCAACTTGCCCGACTTATCGCTGATGCCCGCCACGTCGGTCAAAAAGATAAGTCTCTCGGCTTTGACCGCCGCCGCAATCTCGCCGGCAACGAGGTCGGCGTTGACATTCAGTATCTGGGGCGCTCCGGAAGGCCGGTCAAAGGCATGGAGACTGACCGGCGCAATGACGGGCACATAGCCCGCCTTGAGCAGCGCTTCCAGCGGTCCGGGGTCGACTTTGACCACCGTCCCCACGTACCCCATTTCAGCGTCACTAATCTTGCCCTGGACGAGCGAGCCATCGACGCCGCTGATACCAATCGCCCGGCCGCCGAGAGTGTTGATGGCGGCAACGATTTCCTTGTTAGTCAGACCCGCCAGCACCGCGGTGACGACGTCCAGGGAGGCTTTATCAGTGACACGCTCGCCGCGGACGAACTTCGTTGCCACGCCCTGCTTCTTCAGCCAGTCGCTGATAATCTTGCCGCCGCCGTGGACCACCACGAGCGCTCTGCCCTGCTTCTGAAGCTGGACGATGTCCTCGAGGGTGGTATCGTGGCTCCCCAGCGTGGCGCCGCCAATTTTAATGACGATTGCTTTATCCATCGCTATGTCGTGTAGGCGCTGTTGATGGTGACGTATTCTTCCGAGAGGTCACAGCCCCAGGCAGTGGCCGTGCCGATGCCCATGTTAAGGTTCACGGCAATGGGCACCTCATCCTTGAGCAAAACCCGCACCGCCTCATCATGGTCGAAGGGCACGGGCCGCCCATCCTTGAGCAGGCAGATATTGCCCAGATAGAGGTCGATTTTCTTTTCCTCCACCTCCACCCCACTCCGCCCCAGCGCGGCGACGATACGGCCCCAGTTGGGGTCGGCGCCGTGCACCGCCGACTTGACCAGCGAAGAGCTAACGATGGTGCGAGCGGCGAGCCGGGCGGCAAAGACATTGGGGGCGCCACTGACAGTGACTTCAATGCGATGGGTGGCGCCTTCGCCATCACGGGCAATCAGTTTAGCCAGGTGAATGCAGAGGTGGTTCAAGGCCTGCTGGAAAGCCTCGGCCAGCCGGCTCTTCTTCGTAATCGGCTCATTGCCGGCGAGGCCGTTAGTCAGAAACAAGAGCGTATCGTTGGTGCTGGTATCGCCGTCCACCGAGACCATGTTGAAAGAAACGTCCGCCGCCTGGCGCAGGGCTTGCTTCAAGAAGTCCTTATCCACGGCGGCATCGGTGGTCAGAAAGCACAGAAAAGTGGCCAGGCTGGGGTGAATCATCCCGGAGCCTTTGCAGATGCCGCCGATAGTAAAATCAGCGCCCTCCATCTTGACGGCGGCGGCTTTGGGCACGGTATCAGTGGTCATAATGGCACGAGCGAGGTCGTTGCCACCATCGAGAGTGAAGGCGACCTTCTTCATTCCCTCACGAACGCGGGCCATCGGCAGAAGCTGTCCGATAACACCGGTGCTGGCGACGAGCACTTCTTCAGCGGGAACGCCAATTATTTCGGCCGCCAGGGAGGTCATCTCAGCGGCATCCATCAGCCCCTGCTCGCCGGTGCAGGCATTGGCACAGCCGGCATTGACCACCACCCCCGATGCCTTCCCGCCCGCGATTCGGCGCTGGGACAGGACAACCGGCGCCGCCTTGATGCGGTTAGCAGTGAAGAGTCCGGTGGCGACGCAGGACGCCTCAGACGCCAGGATACCGAGGTCGGGGACTTCCTTCTTCTTGATTCCGGCGCAGGTGGCGCCGGCGCGGAAACCTCTGGGCGTGGTAACACTACCCGAAGGAACAAACTCGACCTTAATCATTACCCAAAATATAGCACAACAGGAGCGCTAAGGCAACGATAGAGAACCCCTTGCTCAACGCGGAGTGGCAATACGGAAACTCTTCCAGACCATGAAAAAGACCAGCGCCATTATTGCCATCAGGAACAAAAACCAGTAGTCCCCCAGACCGGCCGCCCGCCCAAGAGCAATTTCGATGGTGATGTAGACTGTATACAGAAGAAAACCCTGAATCAGCACCTTCATAACGAAGAGGCACCGGTTAAGGAAGATACGGAGCCATTCGACTTGAGCGTCAGTAAGCGCCGCCTTCCTCTTCTCAGGCAGGTTGATGAGCTTTCTGGGGTCCCTGACGATGGCCAGCAGTACGTTTATCACTGTAAGCAATACGTACACAAAGGCATTGAGCACCAGCAAAGCGAGTATCGAGCTCTTGTCACCCCACCCATCCGGCACACCCCAGAAATTGAAATGAGTCGGGACTCTGTCCGGCAGCGATGAATAGGAAGACACAGCCAGATAAATGCTAACCAGGAGCAGAGACAGAGGCAATAGCTCGAACTGGGGCGGATAGCTCTTACTCAGTTTCTGCCACATGGAATAGTTACAGGTTGTACACCCGCTTCGCGTTGTCCGCCAGAATCGCCTGCTTCTCCCTGTCGGTCAGAGGCATCCGCAGAATCTGCTCCAGCTGCGGCATCGCGGCCAGCGCCGACCAGTCGGTGCCGAAGAGCACGCGCTTGACGCCAATCTTGCGGATGATGCGCGGGGTGTCTTCCTCCCCTAACCCGCGGTGCGCATTGATGGGGATACGGTCGGACGCCAAAAATCCCTGAGACGTGTCAAAATACACATTGGAGTACTTCTGCGCCAGCTCCACCCTCTCGTCCCACCAAGCGGAACCCAGATGGGCCATTATTAGTTTCAATCGCGGGAAAGTCTTCAACACTGGCTCGAATTTAACTGGCTCACCATATTCGATATGCGGCTTAGGAACCTGATAATGGAGAGGATACACCTGAATTTGGCCGGAGTGGGGATAGGGAGCAGTATCGGAGAGCACGGGCAGGCCGAGCTCCTGGCACTTCTCGTACATCGGGAACAGGACTTCATTATCCGGCCGGAAGGAGTAGATGCCGGGATGGAGCTTGACGCCTTTCGTCCCCTGCTTCACCCTGAGCTCCAGCTCCTTCAGGATAGCTTTCTCGTCGCCGAAGTCGTCCGTGATGGTGATAAAAGGTATCAGCCTCGGGTTCTCCCGTCCCACCCTGCAGCCCCACTCGTTGTACTTCTTCTGCAAAGCGACGATTTCGTCGCTGACTTTTTTTATTTCCTGGCGGCGTCGCGCCTCGGGTATCTCCATCAGTCTGCCTTTTTCAAACAGCGGCGCCCGGAACTGCCGTGGAATCAAAATCATGAAGCCCATTTTCGAGATGCCGGCCTGGTCCATATAGGCATTTGCCATCTCGGGGTAGGCCCAGCGGTCGCGGTCCCGACGGCCGGGATAAGGATAGTAACCGACTTCCTGCTCAAGGGTGGGCGAGAGATGAATGTGGCAATCGATAACCTCGAAGTCCTTCATTGGAACCTCCTTCTAAAAGTCAAAAGTTGACAACATTATAGCACGGCGCGCAGGACATTGAAATTACCCTTGCGATAATCTATCATTGTGGCAAGGAGTGGCGAAATAGCGCTAACGGCGAGCAAAATCCTTACGGAACTCAAGAAATGCGGCTTCGACTACGTCGTTACCGTGCCGGATGACGACAGCCGCCGTCTTTACCGCCTGATTGAAAGTCGACCTGAATTCAAGCTGGTATCAGCCTGTCGGGAGGGTGAGGTTATCGCCATCGCGGCGGGACTGATACTGGGCGGGAAATCGCCCGTGGTGCTGATTCAGAACACCGGCTTCTATGAGTCGGGCGACTCCCTGCGCGGGCTGGCCATCGACCTGAAACTGCCGATGGTCATACTCATCAGCTGTCGCGGCTGGAAAAGCAACGCGCCGATGACCGATTCCGCCTCCATCTACATTCGGCAGGCAATCGAGGCCTGGGGCATCCATCACCACTTGGTCGAAGATGATAGACACATCGATAGAATCTCCCTTGCCTTAGACGAAGCCAAAAAAGCCCAGAAACCAGTCGCCGTTCTGTTAGGATGTGACATAAGCGATGATGAATGACTTTGAAGCGCTGAAAGTAATCTCCCGCTTCCGCGGTGATGCCATCGTGATGGCGACGATGACGGCTAACTTCGAATGGCCGCAGGTCTCCACCAACCCCAACCTCGACCTGATGTTCACCGGCGCAATGGGCAAAGCGTCATCGATGGGACTGGGGCTGGCGCTGGCGCGACCGGCCAAGCAGGTCATCGTCCTTGACGGCGATGGCAGTCTGCTGATGAACCTGGGCGCCCTGGTGACCATTGCCCACATGGCTCCGCCCAACCTCATCCACTTTGTTTTCGAGAATAGCGTCTACCGCACCAGCGGGGGCCAGCCTGTCCCCGGGGCGAGAAAAGTCAGCTATACGGGACTGGCTAAGTCGGCGGGCTATCCTCATGTTTACGAATTCGGCGACCTGGCGGCGCTGGAAAAGAACGTACCGAAGATTATGAGCCAGGCCGGTCCGACGCTTGTTTGCCTGAAGACCGAGCCGGTCACGGAAAGACCCCCCTACCCCCTCACCACCACTGCCAGCATACTGGCACGGTTCCAGACGGTGCTGGGAAAACTGAAACCAGAAGTCTAAGAGGGGCATTAGCCCCTCTTTTTCTTTTCTCAGGGGTAAATAGAATGGCTCAGCAAGCACACAGGGAGTGGAAATGACTCTCAAGGTAGTTATGATTGTGACTAATCCCTTTATCCCGCACGATGCCCAAGATTACCGCAAGCTGGGGGCGGAGTTTCTCACCAGGCCCTGTCAGACTGAGGATGAAATAGTTGCCGCCACCGGCGATGCCGACTTTGTGATTACCTTTCGAAGACCGTTTACCCGGAGAGTGGTGGGGCACCTGAAACAGTGCAAGATGATTTACAACGACGGCACCGGCTTTGAAAGTATCGATATTGGCGCCGCCACCGAATACGGCATTTGTGTTTCGTATCCCGCGGGCTACTGCACCGAGGAAGTAGCCGAACACACGATGGCACTCATTCTTGCCTGTGCCCGAAAAATAGTCCGCCTAGACCGGGCGGTGAGAGCCGGGAAGTGGAGTTCTTATGAAAAAAGAGAAATCCGATTCCAGATATTGCCACCTATGTTTTCACTCCGGGGACAGACATTGGGGCTGGTTGGTTTTGGTCGCATTGCCCGAAGTCTTGTGCCACGGGGAAAGGGATTTGAACTGAGAGTCATAGCGTTTGACCCCAATGTTCCCTCCCACGTCTGCGAGGAGTTGGGTGTAGAACCGGTATCTTTTGAATACCTGCTGACGAACTCGGACTTTGTCTCCATACATGCCGCCTTCACCCCGTCGGCACGACATATGCTCGGCATAGAGCAATTTAAAAAGATGAAGCCAACCGCCTATCTTATCAACTGCGCCCGCGGCGACTTCATCGATGAGGCGGCGCTGGTTACCGCGCTCGCTCAGGGCTATATTGCCGGGGCGGCACTGGACGTGCTGCAGGGAGAAAGTATGGGCGTCGACCATCCCCTCCTCAAGTTCGAGAATGTCATCATCACGCCTCATGTCGCCTACTACTCCGAGGAATCCAAACTGAAGCTAGCCAGGAGACCCTATGAAGAGATTGTCCGGCTGGTTAACGGGCAATGGCCGCAGTGGCTGCTCAATCCGGAAGTTAAAGAGAATTTTCGCCGCCGCTGGGGGAAAATCCTACCCATTCAGGACTGAGTATGGAGGTAACAGTATGCGCCTAAAGAATAAAGTCGCCATTGTGACCGGTGGTGGCGGCACCATCGGGCGAGCGATTGCCGGCCTGCTGGCTACGGAAGGGGCAAAACTGGTCATCGCTGACATCAGCCAAGGGGCCGCTCAAAAAGTCGCTGATGAAATCTCTGCCTCACAGCACACAGCACTGGCGGTGGCAGTGGACGTCACGGACAACAATCAAACTGAACAACTGGTCAAAACTACCCTGGGCAAGTTTGGGCAAATAGACATCCTGGTCAACGTGGCCGGTGGCTCAACGGGACCTTCAATCAAAACTAAACTTGATTTCTTTGCCCAATCGGACAAAGACCGTGGCAGGGAAATAGTCAATCTCAATCTCCTCGGGGCGCTCAATTGCACACGGGCAGTAATCAACCACATGATAGAAAGGCGCAGCGGGAGAATCGTCAGTATTGCCTCCACGTCAGGCGTCATCGGCATGATGAAAGGCGTCGAGTACTCGGCGGCCAAGGCAGGTATTATTGGCTTCACCAAAGCCTTGGCCAAAGAAGCGGCGCCTTACGGCATCAACGTCAACCGTATTTCTCCGGGCGTGGTCGAGACGCCTCGTGTCCTCGCGATGGCTCCAGAGCGAATTGAACAGTGGAAAAAGGGAATCAAACTGGGCCGACTGGCCCGGCCGGGAGAAATAGCCAGTGTGGTGCTTTTCCTGGTTTCCGATGAAAGCAGCTATATTACCGGAGAGAACATCATCGCCGACGGCGGATTGAGTTTGGGGCCGGCCGATTATTGAGGATAATAAAGGCTTGCAATCCCCCAGCAAAAAATATAAAATTGCGGTAATTGCGCGGGAAAGGACTCAACAATGAAAATTGTTCGTTACAGCATCGGCAGGAAGACAGCCTACGGCATCCTCAAGGACAACCGCATCGAGCGCATCGCGGGTACGCCCTATCGCGGCATCAAGGGCACCGGCGAGTTCGACAAGCTCAGCGAAGTCAAGCTCCTCGCCCCGTGCCTGCCGTCCAAGGTCATCGCCATCGGGCTGAACTATTACAAGCACGCCCAGGAAGTGAAACAGGAAGTCCCCAAGGAACCGCTGACCTTCTTCAAACCGTCCACCTCGGTCATCGGGCCGGAGGATAAAATCGTGCGACCGCCGGGCTGTCAGCAGCTCGACTACGAGGCGGAGCTCGGCGTCGTCATCGGCAAGACGGCGACGCGGGTGAGCAAAACTGACGCGATGCAATATGTCCTGGGCTATACCTGCTTCAACGATGTCACCGCCCGCGACTGGCAGAGAATCGATAAGCAGTGGACCCGCGCCAAGGGTTCGGACACCTTCTCCCCCATCGGCCCCTGGATTGAGACCCAGCTCGACCCGGGCAATGTCCTCGTGGAATCGTACCTGAACGGCGTCCGGAAACAGAGCAGCAGCACCAACGACCTCGTCTTCGATGTCCCCACGTTGCTTGCCTTCATCACGAACTCCATAACCCTCCTCCCCGGCGATGTCATCGCTACCGGGACGCCGGCGGGCATCGCGCCGATGCAGAGCGGTGACGTCATTGAAATCAAGTGCGGCGGCATCGGCACGCTGAAGAATACCATCGCTTAAGAGGTGAAAAATGGAAGCTAAAATCGTCTATTTTGACAAGACCGGCGAAGAGAATACCGATGAAGTCCTGCGCATCGCTAGACAGCGGGCGAAGGAGCTGGGCATCAAGACGGTGCTGGTCGCCTCGACGTGGGGCAACACCGCGGTCAAGGCGGTGGACGTCCTGAAGGGCCTGCGCGTCATCATCGTCACGCACAGTGCCGGCTTCAAGGGGGCCAATACCCAGGAGTTCACCGATGAGAACAAGAAAATCGTCGAGAGCAAGGGCGGCATCATCCTGACCTGCCCGCATATCTTCGCCGCCATCAGCCGGTCGGTGCGCAACAAGACCAATACCACTGAGCTCGGCGACCTCTTTTCCGACGTGCTGAGGGTGGCCGGCGGCGAGGGGATGAAAGTGACGCTGGAGATTGCGATGATGGCGGCGGACGCCGGACTGGTAAGAACCGACGAGGAAGTCATCGCCATCGCCGGCACGGCGAAGGGCGCGGATACCGCCATTGTGCTGAACCCGGTGAACTCGCACAACTTCTTTAATATGAGAGTCAAAGAGATTTTGTGCAAACCGAGGTTCTAATCCCTGCTTTAAGAAATGAACGCTAGTAAGCCTTACCAGATGAGACCCTTCGCTCCGCTCAGGGTGACAGGGACTAGAGTGTCATTCTGAGCGAAGCGAAGAATCTGTTGTTACGCGGACTTATGCAAATAGGCACCAGTCGATTGCGGACTGTAAAAATACTAAGGAGGAAAATAGAAATGGCAGAACTAGGTGCTCATTATGATGTCGGCAAGTTTGGCAGAATCATCCCGGCAAGGTTGACGACCCATACCGATATCACCACTGGTTTGAGGGCAATTTGCGAGGCGGAAGGCATCAAGATGGGGGCGGTGCTCTTCGGCATCGGCTCCATCAGGAAGCTGACCTACCGGGTGCTGGCGCCCAAGCCGGAGACCAAACTCGGCGCCGGCTATACTGACCCGGCAGTCCTGCCCGGACCAATCGAGGTCGTCTCGATGCACGGCACTATCTGGCAGAGCGAGAAGGGCGAGCTTTTGATGCACCTGCACGGCAACTTCTCCGACCAGAAGGGCGCCTGCTACGGCGGGCATATCGAGCCGGGCGGCAACCCGGTGCTGGCGACGCTCGATGTTGTCATTGCCGAAATTACGGACACTCAGATGGTGCGCAAGATGGACGAGGATGTGGGAATGGGCCTGCTGACCCCGCCCAAGTTTGCCAAGGTGAAGACGGCGTAAGTCCTAGATTCAAAATTCTAGATTCAAAGTTCAAAAAGAGTCCCCCTCTCCTCCCCCAAGAACGAGGGGAGGGGGACTTATTACCGGTGTCAACAAGAATCCCAGGTTACTTTGGCTCGTTACAAAAATGGTGTAAAATGGAATTAGAGTCAGGGAAGGTCATTGACGCCTCCCGGTGAAAAGTGTATTATTTGTGCACTGGAGAAAAAGATGAGTAGCAAGGAAACAAGAAAAGTACGACCACAAAGATTCGAGAAAGGTGAACCCGCCCTTCCGGGAATCTACTGCAATGCTTTCCAAATATCCTGCCAAAAGAGCGAAGTCTTCATAAACTTCGGATTGCTGGCACCAAGCTATTTCGAACGCGGAAGTGGCAAGCTTTTTCCGGTCGCGCGCGTAGTATTGCCGTGGCCCACTGCTGAGGCTCTCTCGAAAATGTTGCCTAACGCAATTACGAAATACAAAAACAAGGATGAAACAAAAAAGGTGGGGGATAGGAAGGAGGCTTAGCCAAAATGGCAACCGTAACAAGCAATCTCAGGGAAAATGCACTAACTTATAGCCCAGAAACCACAGACGAAACATTCCGGGACTCGTATACTTATGTACATGTTAAAGATACCAGGTATTTTACAGCAAAAAAAAGCCATCCTAACACGTATTATGTTCTTCTAAGTTCAGCAGAAAAGGGCTTTGGATTTCCAGAAAGTAAGAGGGAAACAGGTACCCTTGTTTACGATACAGTGTCATATGTACTAAGCCGTGACGAGGGAACTAAGCAGTTAGCTGAAAGGAAGCTTGACCGATTGGAAGAAAAGCTAAACTCTCTTATTAGCAGTACATGGAATTACTTATTCAGTCAGAGAGACATAGCAGACATGGATGAGGTGTCCCAAGGTATGACAGAAGACACTGTAAAGATTCGAGAGCTATTGAAGAAGTTAGGCGTAAAGGAAAGTATCAATTGAGCGAAGAGTCTCCCAATCAACTCACTAATCAAATAGCGCTTGTTAAAGAATTAATTGAGGCGCTCAAACGACAGAGAGATCGATTTGGGCGCCTTATTTATAAGTTCCGCAATAATGAAGAAATTTTGGATAAATGGACCGAGCAGTCAATAGAGGTTATGCAAATAAAGAAAGAACTAAGTCAGAAATCCCTATTACTTCCTGAGAATGAGGTGAAATTATTAAAACAAATCCTTGATGTCAAAACATTTGATGAGTATGACGCCATTATCAGTGAATCGCTAGACTTAATGAAAAAAAGCGAATTCGTAAAAATCTCAGACATTGACGCAATTTTGAAAAGAATTGATGAACTGATTGTGGATTTAATGGTGAGTGTTAGAAGGCTAGAGAGGGGAGATGATACAGAAATCTTAAGGATAAAGAATATTCTAGTTAAGAGAGTAGTACCAATTTGGTTTGCATCTGCCGTTATTGGCATAGATATACCTTCACAGAACTGGGTTTCAATAATCAGTGGAATACTTATTATCTATTCCGCAGCAGTTCCATAAAACAAAAAGGGCAGCCAACCGATTTCGTCTTAATCACCCCATAAACCCCCTCAAAGTCCGGGAGAACTCGTCAATATCATCGCGGTAGACGCTGTGGCCGCAGTGGGCAAAGCCTTCCGCACCTCGCTGTCAACTTTCTTTCGCCTTTTTCTGCAATTCGTACAGCTTCGTCAGGGCTTCCAGCGGCGTCAGCGAGTTGATGTCCAGCTTCGCCAGCTCCTCGATGACGGGGGATTTCTGACCGAAGAGCGGGACTTGCAATGGTGGCTCTTTACCTCTCTTGGCTGGCTTAACCGAAGGCGTCTTCCGGTCGCCCTCCAAATCCTCCAGAACCTCGCGCGCCCGGTGCACCACCGACCGCGGCAGTCCGGCCAGCTGGGCGACGTGGATACCGTAGCTCCGGTCGACTCCTCCCGGCACAATTCGGTACAGGAAAGTCACCTCCCCACCCTCCTCCTTCACCGCCACGTTGAAGTTCTTGACGCGGGGGAGGAAGCGGGCCAGCTCCACCATCTCGTGGTAGTGGGTGGCGAAGAGCGTCTTGGCGCCGAGCCGGGGGTGGTTATGGATATACTCAGCCACGGCGCGGGCGATGGACAGGCCGTCGTAAGTGCTCGTGCCGCGCCCAATTTCGTCGAGGATAATGAGACTGCGGGGAGTGGCATTATTCAGGATATTGGCCGTCTCCACCATCTCGACCATGAAGGTCGATTGCCCGGCAGCGATGTCCTCCCCAGCGCCGATGCGAGTAAAAATACGGTCGACGATGCCGATGCTTGCCGATTCGGCGGGCACGAAGCTGCCCATCTGCGCCAGCAGGACGATGAGCGCCACCTGCCGCAGGTAGGTCGACTTGCCCGACATATTCGGCCCCGTGAGCACGATGAGCTGGGTGTCTTTGTTCGATAGGTAAGTATCGTTGGGGATGAAGCTGCCCATCAGCAGGCTGCGCTCGACGACGGGGTGGCGGCCTTGCTTGATTTTGATTTCGGTGCCATCGTTAAGCTCGGGACGGACATAGTGATAGCGGACGACGACCTCGGCCAGGCTGGAGAAAACATCGATGTGCGCCAGCGCCCGTGCCAGCGAGAGAATCGACTCGCCGTAGCCGGCGGCCTGCCGGCAGACCTGCTGGAAGAGGGTCGTCTCAAGCTCGGTGATGCGGTCGCGAGCGTTCAGGATGAGCGATTCGTACTCTTTGAGCTCCGGCGTGATGAAGCGCTCCCCGCCCACCAGCGTCTGCTTGCGGATGAAGTCGGGCGGCACCTGCGCCAGGTTAGACCTGGAGACCTCGATATAGTAGCCGAAGACGTTGTTGAAGCCGACTTTGAGCGACTTGATTCCGGTCCGCTCGCGCTCCCGCCGTTCCAGGTCGGCGAGATACTGCTTGGCGTTACGGGATTTCGAGCGCAGGCTGTCTAGTTCCTCGGAGAAGCCCGACCGGATGACATCCCACTCCCCGAACGTGGACGGCTCATCGATGATTGCCCGGGCGATTAGCTCAATCACCTCCGGCAAGGGCTTAAGCTCGTTCTTCAGCCAGTCGATTGCCCCACCCTCCCCCACCGCTTCTTTCAGTTTCGGGACCAGCTCAAGACTACGGCGGAGAGTGACCAACTCGCGTGGCAGGGCGATATTGCTCCGCACACGGTTGATGAGTCGCTCCAGGTCGGAGATGTCACCCAAAAGCACGATGACCTGGCTCCGCGGCAAGGTGTTGGTGGCGAACCACTCGATGGCGTCCTGTCGCTTCTTCAGCTCGGTTATGTCAAGTAGCGGCTGGCCCAGCCCTCGTTTGAGCAATCGACCGCCCGCCGCCGTCTTCGTCTGGTCGATGACCGAGAGCAGTGAGCCGCTGACGGCGCCGGTGCGACTGCTCTGAAAAAGCTCGAGGTTACGCTGGGTCTGCGTGTCCAGCGCCATAAACGAGTCGGTGGAGTAGGTGGACAGTCTAGTCAGCTGCCCCACCCCGGCCTTCTGCGTCTCCCGGATGTAGCGGATGACGGCGCCCGCCGCCCGCACCGCCAGCGACAGACCGGCGCACCCGTAGCCTTCCAGCGTGCTTGCGCCGAAATGCTCGAGGAGCATCTGCTGTGCCGTCTCCTGCTCAAATGAGTAATCGTCGAGGCGGGTGACCGGGGCTTTCAGGCTCAGACTCGACAAATCAGCGCCTTTGGGGGCGATAATCTCGGAGGGCTTAAGCCGTTCCAACTCAGTGGCAAGGCGCGAGAGGGGAAGCTGGGTGACGGCAAACTCGCTCGTGGTGATGTCCACGTAAGCCAGTCCCGCCGCTTCCTCACCCGGCACAATGGCGACCAGGTAGTTGTTCTTCTTGCTATCGAGAAGCGTCGGCTCGACGACAGTGCCCGGGGTAACCAGTCGGATGACTTCCCGCTCGACGATGCCTTTGGTTTCGCCGGGCTTGGTCATTTGCTCGCAGATGGCGACCTTGTAGCCGCGGTTGATGAGCTTGGCCAGGTAGCTATCGAGGGCGTGGTACGGGATGCCGGCGAGGGGCACCTTGTTGCCTTTGCCCATCTCCCGCGAGGTGAGGACAATCTCCAGCTCTTTCGAGGCTATCCGGGCGTCCTCATCAAACGTTTCGTAAAAATCGCCCAGCCGGAAAAGGACGATGGCGTTCGGGTACTTGCGCTTGATGCGGAGGTACTGCTGGCGGATAGGCGTGACCGCGTCCTTCATATGGAGCTATTGTACTAAAGAAGGGGGAGAAAAGGAAGGGGGGCTTTCGCCCCCCCTCCTGAGCACAGACTAAATATTCTGGCTAAATCTTGTCCTTAGCCTCAACCTCGACCAGGGATTCTTTAGCCATCCTGAAGTGGCGCACCTTAATGGCCGATACCAGAATACCGGTGGCGCCGATGAGCGTCGATAGGACTCTCTCCGTTCCCGGCATCGGTCTCGTCCAGGTCAGGATGAGTATGCCGATGCTGGACAGTCCGAAGATTAGTGCCTGAAATATGGCGGACGCTCTCTCCTCACTCATCTCTTCTTCCCTCAAAAATGCTTTTAATTAGTAAAACGAAAGAAAAGACGAAAGGTTAGCGGGAGAGTGGAAATTCCCGGCAGTAAGTTGCGGATGGCGGTTTCAGATGTGCACCTTCATGACCTCACCCGCTACTTGACGCCGCTCACTCTTCCCGATAGAATAACAGTGGACGCTGGGGAATCGTCTAGCGGTAGGACAACGGACTCTGAATCCGTCTAGGAAGGTTCGAATCCTTCTTCCCCAGCCAAGTTCAAATGGCGCATTCGTCTAGCGGCCTAGGACACCTCCCTCTCAAGGAGGAGATCGCCAGTTCGAATCTGGTATGCGCTACCATCTTTTTCCAAAGGGCGCCCGGTCTGACCCACTGAACGGTCTCTCTACAGCCTCCCCATCACCCGCTCAGCGCATTCCAGCGCTCTATCAATGTCAGCGTCAGTGTGCGCCGAGCTGATATAGAACCGCCCCCCGAACATCAGGATGATGCCCTCTTCCGCCATCAGTTCCGCCCAGCGCCGTTCCTTCTGTGCATCCATCGCGGCGAAGTCCCTGACCGTGTAAGCCGGGTCTTTCCTATCCATAAACCGGGTGATGAAGACGCCGCGCGTGCCCTGCAGGAACAGGGGGATGCCTTTCCGCCGGCTCATCTCCCTCAGACCATCCATCAACCGCTTCTGAGTGCGGTCGATTTTCTTGTAGAAAGCCCCGTTGTCCTTCTCCAGGAGCTTGATAGCGGCAACGCCCGCGGCCATCCCGAGGGGATACCTGCCGAAAGTCCCCCCGGAGACCACCTTACCCTCCAGAATCAGGTCCATTATCTCTTTCTTCCCGGCGCAGGCGGCCAGCGGCATTCCGCCCGCCATCGCTTTGCCGAAGGAGGCAATATCCGGCGTCACGCCCAGCATGCCCTGCGCGCTGTTCAGCGCCACCCGGAAGCCGGTGATTACCTCGTCGAAGCACAGGACGATACCGTACCGACTGCACAGTTGCCGCACTTTCTCCAGATAACCGGGACGCGGCGGACAGCAGCCGGCATTGCACAGGATTGGCTCCATAATCACCAGCGCCACCTCTTCGCCATACTTGTTGAGGACATTTTCAAGAGCTTCGATATCGTTCCAGGGCAGGAGGAAGCTCTGTCGGAAAGCGGCGGCGTCTCGACCGCCGGTGGCCAAAGCCCGCTTGCTCATCCCGGGAAAGGGCCGGCCCTTCGCCCGGTCGTTAACCGCCCCACCCAGTATGTTATCGAACCAGCCGTGGTAGTGCCCCTCGAAGCGGATGAAGTAGCGCCGGCCGGTGTAAGCCCGCGCCAGCCGGACGACCATCTGCACCGTTTCCGTGGCCGTCGGGTTGAAGCTGACTTTGTCCGCGCACGGCACATGCTGGACGAACCTCTCGCCCAGCTCTACCTCCAGCGCCGATTGCTGGTAGATGGTCGAGTTCAACGACCAGAGCGTGTCCATCTGTTTTTTCACCGTATCGATGAACTCGGGGTTGCTGTGCCCGAAGATAAGCGGTCCCGCCGATAGGACGAAATCAATGTACTCTTTACCGTCGGCGTCCCACAGGTGCGCCCCTTCCCCCCTGACAATGAACCGTGGCGCAAACCCAGCGCCAGGCAAGTTGGTATGAGCCCCGGCCAGCACTTTCCTCGCTCGCCGGGCAAGTGCGGCATTTGACATCACTCTACCCTCCTTCTGTACTTCGAGTCCATAATAAATCAGTTGCCGGCAATGGTCAACAGTTATTGACATTGATGCTAGGATAGTGTAGTATTAAGTTCTCCCAACTCTAGACTCCTCCAGCTTGAAATAGACTCCCAAGCGGTTAGTATAAAATACTCAGTGTAAAGGGGGTGATCGCTTTCCGAACAGACGTTCACTTGGCCAATATTAATATTTAGGGGGAGAAAATGAGGAAACTAACTTTAAGTCTAGTCGTGGTTGTGGTACTATTATCAACACTGATTGCCTTTGGCTGTGCACCGAAGCCAGCCCCGGCACCGGCTCCAGCGCCTGCTCCCGCGCCGGCACCAGCCCCAGCGCCAGCTCCAGCGCCGGCCCCTGCACCGGCACCGGCTCCCGCCCCAGCCCCAGCTCAACCAGCAGCAACCTACAAATGGAAACTGGTCAGCATGTGGGCTGAACCAGAGCTAGCCTATAAAGCCAATCAGAAGATGGCCGAGAGCGCTAAGGCAATGAGCGGCGGACGGATTCAGATTGAGACCTTCTCTTCCGGCTCCCTTATGCCTTACACCGAGTATTTTGATGCGGCTAGGGCTGGCGTCGTCGACCTGGTCCAGGCCGGCGGCACCTACTGGGGTGGTAAAGACCAAGCCCTGAATGCCGTAAACAATGCGCCAATTCAAATTGGTGATTGGCCCCGGACATTCGCCTGGACTTGGGAGCACGGGGGAATTAACTTGGCGAGGGAAGCCTACGCCAAATGGGACCTGTTTTATATTTCGAATTGCGCCTACACTTTCGCTGGAGAGTCAATTATCGCCAAGAAGCCAGTCCGTACTTTGGAGGACTGCAAGGGTCTAAAGATAAGGGCTCCAGAAAGCTTCGCCGCGGTCTGGAAAGGATTGGGGTCAAATGTCCTCACCATACCCGGTGCTGAGGTTTATACCGCCTTGGCCACCGGTCTTGTTGACGCCGCTGACTGGTCATCACCTGCCGCCAACTATCGGCTCAAGTTCCATGAAGTCGCCAAATACTACTCCAAACCGGGTGATTACTATCTCGCTGGCCTCTGCGACTTTTTCATGAGGATGGACAGGTGGAACGCGCTTCCTGACGACATCAAGTCAATCATGCTGAAAGCCGGGCGAGACCAGGCGTTTGATATGTGGATTATGACCTCCTACGATGACCTCACATCAGCTGAGAAGCTGAAAGCGGCTGGTTGCGAGATGGTTCCCTGGGAACCCGCACTAGTCGCGAAGATGAGGGAACTGGTTAGAGAAACAACCAAGAACGATGCTTACAAGAGCGAGCTAGGTAAGAAGGTCTACGACAACATCGCCGCGTACCTGAAAGTCATTGAAGGCTAGGAGAAATGAGGAGGTGGGGGGAGACAGTCTGACTCTGCTTCCCTCCACCTCTCTCCCGAGAATTGTCTCTGTCCTCAAACCTATTGACAATGATGTTATAATGTAATCTAATATAAAGTACACATAGCCACGACAAAATCGAACCCTGGTTTGTCAACCGTACCGTTGATTCCCTTCTGGTCAGGATACAAGAACTATTGTAAAGGGGGTGATAGCTTTCAGAATATATGCCTAATAACCGATATTAATAATATTTGTTAGGGAGAGAAAATGAGGAAACTAATTTTAAGTCTAGTTGTGGTTGTGGTATTAGTGTCAACACTGATTGCCTTTGGTTGCGCACCAAAGCCAGCACCTGCCCCGGCCCCAGCTCCGGCACCCGCACCTAAACCCGCGCCGGCACCAGCACCCGCACCGGCTCCCGCACCAGCTCCCGCGCCGGCACCAGCCCAGCCGGCAGCGACTTACAAATGGCGCCTGGTCAGCATGTGGAGCGAGCCTGAAGCCAGCTACAAAGCCAACATGAGACTCGCCGCCAACGTCAAAACAATGAGCAACGGCCGGATTACGATTGAGACCTTCTCTTCCGGTTCGCTCATGCCCTACACCGAATACTTTGACGCCATCAGAGCCGGCGTGGTCGACCTGGTCGAGGCCGGTGGGACCTACTGGACCGGCAAAGACGCTACTCTGGCCGCGGTAGACAGCTCTGCCATCTTCATCGACAACTATGTCAAGGCGTATGTCTGGGCATATGAGTACGGCGGCATAGACCTGATTCGGGAAGCCTATGCGGCTCACGGCCTGTTCTACATCGGTAGCCATGCCTACGGCTTTGCCGGTGAATCCACCGTCTGGAAGAAGCCCATCCGCACTGAGGCCGACCTCAAGGGTGTCAAAATGAGAGCCCCCGAGGACGCCGCCGAAGCCTTCAAGGCTCTGGGCGTCAATACGCTCACCATACCGGGAGCCGAAGTCTATACTGCTCTCAACACCGGACTCGTCGACGGCGCTGACTGGTCGTCAGTGGGCGCCAACTTCAAGCTCAAGTTCCATGAGGTCGCCAAATACTACTCCCGCCCCGGCGACTATCATATAGGCGGCCTGGGCGAGTTCACCATGAAGCTGGACAAGTGGAACGCCCTGCCGGACGATATCAAAGCCATCATGCTCCGCGCCGCCCAGGTGCAATTCCTTGACGGCTGGGCGATGACCTCGCTTGATGACTTCACCGCCATCGAGGGGCTAACAAAAGCTGGTGCTCAGATGGTAACCTGGGACCCTGAGCTTACCAAGAAGATAAAACAACTCTACGTCGATAGTCTCAAGAATCGCGTCATCAAGACCCCGCTTGGACAAAAGATTTACGACAGCACCCAGGCGTTCCTGAAGCTAAGCACGCCACCGTAGTCAACCTGCGCACCTAGTTTTTCGGGGGGAACGGGTAATGTGCCCGTTCCCCCTAAAACGGATGAGGAGGGCTATGAAGCGATTTCTTCATACCATTGACAAAATCAGCGAGTGGAGCGGCAAGATATTCGGCTGGTTGTTACTGGTCACCATGGTTATCATCTCATTCGAGATTTTTATGCGCCTCTTCGGCAGTTCCCAGGTCTGGGTTTTTGATATTACCCTGTTCACTGCCGGCATCGTCTACGTTATGGGAGGGGCATTCGCGCTACTGCACAACAAGCACGTCAGAATGGATATTCTTTATGTACGATGGTCCGACCGAGCAAAGGCACTGGCGGACTTGATTACTTTACCGGGCTTTCTGGTTTTCGTTGGCATTCTGGTCTGGCAGGGAGGCGTCCGCGGCTGGGAATCCTTCCTAGCGAAAGAGACAATTTTTACTGCCTTCCAACCACCTATCTGGCCCGTCCGCCTGATGATTCCGCTGGGCGCATCGTTAATCCTGCTCCAGGGGCTGGCTAACGCCGTTCGAAACTTCTACCTGGTAGTCAAAGGGAAGGAGCTAGCGTGAGTATAGACATCGTTCCGCTGAGTACGTTTATCCTCATCGCGATGGTTGCCTTACTCTTGTCCGGTCTACCCATCGCCTTCGTCACCGGTACTATCGCCTGCATCGTTGCCCTGGTGGTCTGGGGACCGGGCAGCCTGGAAATCGTGCTGAACATCGTCACCGGGTTTATGAAAAACTATATTTTCATTGCTGGTCCTATGTTCATCCTGATGGCCAATTTCCTGGAAAAGAGCGGGGTGGTGGAGAACCTGTTCCAGGCGGTGCGCGTGTGGTTTGGCCCCGTCGGCGGCGGGATGGCAATTGCCACAATCGTTGCCGGCACCATTATGGCGGCGACCACGGGTATCATCGGTGGGGTAGTGGTTACCCTCACGCTAATCGCCCTGCCCATAATGCTCCGGCATGGCTATAATAAATCAATCGCGCTGGGTTCGATTATGGCGGGGGCTGACCTGGGCACCCTGATTCCGCCCAGCATCGTGTTCATCGTCTATGGCTTCGTCAGCGGGGCTTCCATCGGCCAGCTATTCATAGGTGGAATCGTTCCGGGCGTGATACTCGCAGTCTTCTACTGCCTCTATATCCTGATACGGGCGGTCATCGACCCAAAGGTGGCACCGCCTCTTTCCAAGGAGGAGAGACAAATTCCCCTGCGGCAAAAGTTGGCCATGGGCCGCGGTCTTATCCTGCCTGTCATCCTCATCATACTTGTCCTGGGTTCAATTTACGGCGGCTTTGCCACACCAACAGAGGCGGGCGCTGTGGGCAGCCTGGGGGCACTTTTCTGCGCGGCGGTCTATCGTAAGGCTAACTGGAAGATGCTCAAGGAATCCGTTTTTGTAACGACAGAGGCTACCTGCATGATGTCATGGATTGCCTTTGGCTCACTGTCACTGGCGGCGGTATATGGACTCGCCGGCGGCACCGAATTCATCAAGAGGCTGATGGTGGCTCTGCCGTTAAGCCCGCTGGCGCTCATCTTTTCCATGCAACTTATCCTCTTGTTTCTGGGTTTCATACTTGACTGGCTGGGCATACTTTTCCTGACGATACCGCTCTTCGCCCCCGTCGTCACTGCCCTGGGTTTTGACCTGGTCTGGTTCGGCGTCCTTTTCGTCATCAATATCCAGATGGCTTATCTCACGCCACCTTTCGCTCAAGCGGTGTTCTACGTTAAGGGGGTGGCGCCTCCTGAAATCACCATGGGCGACCTTTATAAGTCCGTCTGGGCTTTTGTGGCCATTATATTTCTCACTCTTCTTCTGGTGTTGTTCTTCCCCCAGTTAGCTTTGTGGCTGCCGGGCCAGATGATAACAAAATAGCGCTGCGGAAACTGAGAGGCCACCGGGTAGAGAGGAGGAGCACTGTGTTCGATTTCAAGAAGCTCGAGCAGAGCCTCATCAGCGGCGATATTGAGAAGACGGATGAACTGACTCTGGCGGCGCTCAAGGCCGGCGTCCCCGCCAAAGAAATCCTGGATAAAGCCCTCGCCCCCGGGCTCGACGAAGTTGGGCGACGCTTTCAGAAGGGTGAGTACTACTTCCCCGAACTGCTCGTGGCTGGCGAAGCCATGAAGACAGCGATGGCGCGGCTCAAACCGGCCCTAGCCAAGCCGGGCGCCGGCGGCGCCATCGGAAGGTACATCATCGGCACAGTCAAGGGCGATATCCACGACATCGGCAAGAACATCGTCATGATGATGCTGGAGGGGAACGGCTGGGAAGTGACGGACCTGGGCATCGATGTCCCCGCCGAAGCCTTCGTCAAAGCCGTCCGGGAAAACGACGTTCAAGTTCTGGGCATGTCCGCCCTGCTGACCACCACTGTCTCCCGCCTGGTCGAGACGATTGAGATGTTGAAAACGCAGGGACTGAGGAAAAAGGTCAAGGTGATGGTCGGCGGCGTCTCCGTCAACCAGGCGTATGCCGATAAAATCGGCGCGGATGGCTACGGCAAGGACGCCGTGGAAGCCGTCATCAAGGCGAGAAAGCTCATCGGAAAGTAAGAGGTAGCAAAAATGAACGGTCTGGAGAGAATCACCAGGGCGCTCAAGCGGCAGGAGCCGGATAGGGTGCCCCACTTTGAGCTTGGCATCCACGAAAAAGTCAGGGAAGTCATCAAACCCGGCGCCTCCTACGAAGATTTCGTCGAGTTTATGGACATCGATGCCATCGGTGTGGGCGACCTGACCAACGCCACCAGGTTCACGCCCATTGATGAAGCCAAAAAGGTCTACCGCGACCAGTGGGGCGCCATCGTGAGATTTTCCGAGGAGGCCGCCCCAATGCCGGCTGAGGCTCCCATCAAGACCGAAAAAGACCTGGAGAAGTACGTGCCGCCTGACCCCGATGAGGACTGGCGCTACGATAACCTGCGTAAGGCGGTCAAGCGGTTCAAGGGACAGAGGGCAATCTTCGCCGGCGCCACGGATGTGTTCAACATCGTCAAAGACTATATGCGCGGCGATATCGGCCTGTTCACCGATATGATACGCCACCCTAAACTCATTCACAGTCTGATGGACATCGTGCTGAAGTACCAACTCCGGTATATGAAGAACTGCCGTGAAGCCGGCGCCGACTTCTTTTTCATCAACGGCGATTACGCGGTGACCAACGGCCCGATGGTCTCCGTGAAAATGGCCGCCGACTTCCTGATGCCGAATCTCAAGGCGATGGTCGCGCAGTCGCACGCCCTAGGCTGTCTCGTCTTCAAGCACAGCGATGGCCATCTCTGGCCGCTCTTTGAGCAAATCATCGAGACCGGCGTGGACGGAATTCACCCCATCGACCCCGAAGCGGGTATGGATATGGGCGAAGCCAAGGCCAAATACGGCCGTAAAGTCTGCCTGCTGGGCAACGTCGATTGCGGGCCGCTGTTGACCTGGGGCAAACCGGAAGAAGTGCGTGAGGCGACGAAGGAGTGCCTCCGCAAGGGGGGCAAGGGCGGCGGCCTCATCTGCATGTCCAGCAACTCGATTCACAGCGGCGTGAACCCGCAGAACTACATCACGATGGTGGAGACTATCCACAAGTTCGGCACGTATCCGCTGGAAAAGAACTTCAAGAACCTGGTCGTGCCCGGCAGCGGCAAGTGGTCCTAGGCGCGGCGACTAAGTACCAGCCCTTCACACCGATAAACGCCACGGTCATTGGGCGGGTGGTTTTGACGGTTGGTTTGAGGGGTGTGGAGATAGGCACCTCCTGGAACAGAACTTAATCTTGCCAAGAGTGCTAAAATCGCCGAATTAGCCGACTGCTTATCTTTTTTAGCCAAGCGAACAAACCCGTCTCCTGCTTCATTTCCGGCAAACCCTGCAATTCTCTTAACCTATTCACCGCTCTTCGCCACACGCGTTTGCTCAATGCTTCCCTACGGCTCAAGAGTCTCTTAAGAACCAAATCGTATTCACATACGATTCTGCTACCTGCATCCGTAGAAGGACGAGACCCACCCTAGAAAGACAATAGTAAAGGTGGGTTTCTCGATTTCATCGAGAGCTATACCCTCCCTACGAGACTCAGGGAATAACCATTACATCCGGCGCGGGCGAGAAATTGTATTCTAGCGGCACAGCGACAGGCTGTGCTTTTTGGTTTCTGCCAAGAGGATGTCAGACACTCCAATATTTCTTCGTATTTTATGATGTTTTATGATGTGCTTTTAAATGAGTCCAGCAATACTACGCTTGAATCGAATAAAAAAAGGGGCCACAATAGTGGCCCTTAAGGATAATAATGATGAAATGTGGTATATTTCTTAAATCATTAACGTTATAATATTGACATATTCGTCGCGTTTTGTCAAGAGGGTGTGGCACAATTTCTTGACAAATATTGGTTACGCAGATAGAATTCGGACAAGTGTAAGTGCAGTTCCTTGCATAACTCACGAACGACGAGTATTGCGGGAAGGAATGATGATGCGCGTGGAGGCATTCTATGACTAATGGGGACCCGCCATCAAAGAGCCATCGTTTTGATTATGCAAGACTAGGCGTCGTAGCGCTAGTTGTGATTGCCACCGGGTTCTTCACTTACTTAGTGCTTCGAGCTGAACAAGGTGTGTCACGCGCACTCGATACATTTCTCATAACTGTGATAGGCATAGGGGCGTCGGTGGTTGCTTCTGTGATAATTGGAAGATGGTCTGCTCAAAAATCCGCACATGATAATTTGCGGCCATTCCTTAGAACTGCCTTTCGGAGTCACGGAGAGCTTATTCTCGGCCTTGACCGAGTTGCAGAAGAAATTAGAGAAGCGTCAGACAAGTTGACTGATAAGTTGCCACTGTCTGCAACAAAAGCTCGAGTCCAAGAACAGTATCAACGGGCTCTTGAGGGGCTAGAAAACTGGAAGGAGCTACTTCCTGAAGGCATTGAAGAACTCGTAGAAAAGATACTCAAGAAGAGAGAAGAGGAAGAAAAATATCAAGAGGCAATTTCCGAAATCAAAGCGGCTCCGTTCTCACAGGCATTGCAGGCTCAGATAGAGAAATTGACAAAAGAAAAAGAGCGAATAGCTGAGCTTTCGCCCTTTGTTCTTGGAATACAGGGTGGAGAGGCTCGCCGACTGGTATTGATTGGAGCTTATGGGGAGGCGGTTAGCGCTTACTCTCGTTTGATCAAAGAAAGTCCAAAGAACTACACTCTCTACTTAGCTCGCGCGCGAACCAAATACTTAGCTGGTGACAAAACCGGAGCCCTAAAGGACTTAGATGAAGTGGACCGTCTTCATCCAGAGCCAGAAGGTCTCTATACTAGCAGGCTGAGAGTGTTGATCAGCGAGGACAAACCTCTCTCACCTGCAACCAAACCGATACAAGCTTACAAGGAGAGCTACGAAGGCAACAATTTCTTAGCTGCAGGCGACGGTGACCGCGCATTGGATGCATACCGCCGTGCGGCAGAAAGTGGATTATTTGAAGTCTATACATCCCAGAACTATACAATGGCTTACTTGGTCAAAGGAGACGTTAAGGCTGCGCGAGAGCATGTCGCGAAAGTTGACCCTGATTCGGTAGGCCCGTTTATTAAAGTGCAACATTTTGTGTTGCTAGCTTTGTGTGCTGTTCTGGAAAGCAATGATTGCAGTAACGAGATTGAAAGTCTTAAGAAAGCCATTTCGGCCTGCACTGATTTCAATTTGAATCGTAGTCCTTTACAGTTCCTTGAACAGGGCCTGCAGGCTCGTGGATATGATGATGCATCCGTCAGAGTGGTTTTCGACTTGATCAGGAAAAACCCACCCTTACCGCCGGTCTAACACTTTGTGTCACGATATCATCCTCTTAGCTGAACTCACCGGGGTTCATAGCTGCGTTAGACAAAAGAAAAGGACTTTCCAAAAGTCCCGCGTATTGAACAACTTGCTCTGCCAAACTCATTTTCCCGCATCATACTCCCTCGTGCTATAATATCGCTATATGATAGTTGAAATGAAAAAAGGCGCCACGGTTGAGGAAGTCCGCAGCGTCGTGGAAAGAGCCGACTCCCTCGGGCTGAAGACTCAGCTCAACCTCGGCACGGATAAGACCATCATCGCGTTGCTGGGCGGGCACACCGGCCAAATCGCCACGGAGGTCTTCGCCGTCCTCCCCAGCGTGGAAACTGTCACCCGCATCATGAAGCCCTACAAGCTCGTCTCGCGCGAGTTCAAGGGTGAAGATACCATTGTCACCGTCAAAGGTGTCCCCATCGGCGGCAAGCGCGTCATCGTAATGGCCGGACCCTGCGCCGTCGAGACCAAGGAACAGCTATTCGAAGCCGCCCAGGCGGTCAAGGAGGCCGGCGCCAGCATCCTGCGGGGCGGCGCTTTCAAGCCCCGCACCTCCCCCTTCAGCTTCCAGGGGCTGGGACAGGAGGGACTGGAGCTTCTCGCCAGCGCCCGCCGCGAGTTCAATATGCCCGTCGTCACCGAGGTCGTTGACCCGCACGATGTCAGCGTCGTCGCCCGGTACGCCGATATATTGCAGGTCGGCTCGCGCAATATGCAGAACTTCGCCCTGCTCAGCGCCATCGGCAAGTGCGAGTGCCCGGTCGTCCTCAAGCGCGGCTTCGCCTGCACCGTGACCGAGTGGCTCACCGCGGCCGATTACCTTCTCGCCGGCGGCAATAACCAGGTCATCCTCTGCGAGCGCGGCATCCGCACCTTTGAAGACACCACCCGCTTCTCGCTCGATATTTCCTCCATCCCGGTCATCAAGCGCTTCAGCCACCTGCCCGTGATTGTCGACCCGTCTCACGCCGCCGGACATCACGCCATCGTCCCCGCCCTGGCTAAGGCGGCGGTGGCCGCCGGCGCCGATGGTCTGCTCATTGAAGTCCACCCCAACCCCAAAGAAGCCCTCATCGATGGTCTGCAGGCGCTCACCCCCACCGACTTCAGCAAGCTTATGGATGAGTTGAGGCAAATCGCCAAATGCCTGGGCCGGACTGTGTAGCGCTCAGTTTCGCAGATAGTCGTCGTTGGTAGTTTCCTCTCCCCACCGTGGGAGAGTCCAGACTTTGTCGGGATTCCGATGAAGTCGGAAGCATAGGTGAGGGGGTCTTTACCAGCGTTGGACTAGGTTAGAATCTCACCCTCACCTAACCTCTCCCATCGAGGGAGAGGGATAACTGTTTCGTGGCTGGCTGATGACGCCAGCGATTGTGAACCTGAATATGAGCAAGACCCTGCCCGGTCCGGACAGTCTCTTCATGGTGGGACATGGGTCCAGCCGGGAGGGGGACTGCCAAGTGGGGCGATGACCGGCCGTCATGTTACCCAGATGCTGTGCAAACGGGACAAGAAGAAGTTCCTCACAACAAAGGCCTAGCTACTTCCTTTTGTCGGCAGAGCACTGGCCGGAGCAGGCAAAAAAACTCCTGGTTCAGGAGTGATTTCTTCGGGAGCAGGCGGTTGGAGGCCGGGAAACGGAGTAGGAGTTGGGTAACCAGAAGCCGGGGGTTGAGTGGGGATGGACTGACTACAGCCACCGAGGATAAGGACAGCTATAAGGAGTAAGGCAACGAATTGCCACTTCATTGTTTTCTCGTGTCGAGGAAGGGTTAATTTAACTTTGGTTCGCGGCGGACTGGCTAACTCTTTCGTTTCCTGATAATGAAGAACAGGATTATCAAGACAATGATGATGGCAATGCCAACCCAGGTCCACAGACTCATATCGACCTCCTTCAGTCGCCCCGCGCCTTGATTTACTGGCATTATAGCACATCGTAGAATAGTTGCAAGCACCGCCGATATGATATACAATGTGGGCTGATTTCAAAGGAGAGGTGAAATATGGTGTACCAAGCTGAATTATTGAACGACCTTCAAAACAAAGCCAAGACCATCAGGCGGGAGTCCATCCGGATGATAAAAGCCGCCGGGCTGGGCTGGGTGGGCGGCTCCTTCTCCCAGGCAGACATCGTTACCGCGCTGGTCTTCCACCATATGAAGCACAACCCCAAAGACCCCAACTGGGAAGGACGCGACCGCCTCATCGTCTCCAAGGCGCACTGCTGCGAGACCGTCTACGCCGCCCTGGGCGAGGCCGGGTACTTCTCCAAAGCTGAGTTCGACAAGTACGGCAAGCTGGGCGCTATCCTACAGGCACACACCGAGCGCACCGCACCGGGCGTCGAGTACTCCGGCGGGTCGCTGGGACAGGGCCTGTCTTTCGCCCTGGGCGAAGCTCTCTCCGCTCGAATCGGCGCACCCAAAGACGCCAGCGGCCGACCCATTCCACGCTTCCGGGTTTTCTGCATCCTCGGCGACGGCGAATGCAACGAGGGGCAGGTGTGGGAGGCCGTGATGGCCGCCGCGCACTACAAGGTGGACAACCTGGTCGCCATCGTCGACCACAACAAGTACCAGTCGGGCGCCAAGGTCATCGATAGAATCGATTGGACACCTGTGGCGCCAAAGTTTGCCGCCTTCAACTGGGACACCGTAGAGGTTGACGGACACGATTTCAACCAGATTCTGGGCGTGCTCGAGAGAGCGGACAAGACTCCGGGCAAACCCCACGCCATCATCGCCAACACCATCAAGTGTAAGGGCGTGCCATCCCTGGAGAACAAGAACGTCCACTTCTGCGCCATTACCGATGAAATCTACCAGGACGCGATGAAGGCGCTGGCCTAAGACGCTGCCGCCAGAGAAGAAAAGGAGAACAAAGATGAAACAGAGCTATGTCAGAGACCCCCTCGGCGAAGCCAAGCCGATGTATAACGCCTATAACGAGGCGATGACCGACCTGTTCAAGAAGAACGACAAAATCGTCCTGCTCTACGGCGATTTCCCGCGCGGCGCCGCCGGCGAGATGGCGACGAAGGAATACCCCGACCGTGTCTATGACGTCGGCATCGCCGAAGCCAACCTCATCACCGTAGCGGCGGGCCTGGCGGCGGGGGGTAAAATCCCCTTCACGCACTGCCACGGCATCTTCGCCGTGGGGCGCGCCTACAACCAGATACGCCAGAACGTCGCCTTCGATAAGTTCAATGTTAAGATGATGCTGTTGAACACGGGCATGCTCTGGGCGTTTATGGGCGGCTCGCACCAGACCATCGAGGAAATCACCGCCCTCAGGGTCATCCCCAATCTCGTCCTCTTCTCACCGGCCGACCCGGTCGAGACCAAGAAAATCGCTCAGGCCGCCGTCAGCCACGTCGGCCCCGTCGCTATCAGGGTAGCTAATCCGGCCGTCCCCACCATCTACCAGGACAACTTCCCGTTCGAGGTGGGCAAGGCGGTTACTGTCACCGAGGGCAAGGACGCCACCATTATCGCCACGGGCATTTCGGTCGCTGACGCGCTGAAAGCCCACGACCTGCTGGCGAAAGAGAATATTAACGTCCGCCTGCTCGATATGCACACCCTCAAGCCGCTCGATGAAGCGGCCATTATCAAAGCGGCCAAAGACACGGGCGCCATCGTTACCGTAGAAGACACCAGCATCCTGGGCGGGCTGGGTGGAGCCGTGGCTGAGGTCATCGCCGAGAACTACCTGGCGCCGGTCAAGAGAGTGGGCATCAAAGACCGCTTCGGACAGTCAGGCACCATCGATGAACTGAAAGAGGTCTACGAGATTTCCGCCAGCCACATTGCCGCGGCGGTGAAGGCAGTCATCAAGAGAAAGAAGAAGTAGAAGAGCACAGAGGAAAATTCAAGAGGCAGGCGTTAAGCCTGCCTCTTTGTTTATTGGGGCATAAGGGATTTACTTCGGCACCACTTCTAGAGTTCTGTCTGGTATCCAAGCACGGTGGTTATTACATTCGATAAGCGCGCTTACCGCCGAACGCGTGTATCGTTCGAGTGCCTGAGATGTATTCTCCGGCGTGTGGCGTGCCTTTAAGGAATAAAGAATTCCTCTCCAGCGGAGACAGGGATTCTGTTGCCTTCTATGACCAATGTATATCGCCCCTGGACTACAATAAAGTATTCATCAAAATCATGCACGTGTTCTGAAGATTCCCCATTAGTCAAGCATTCCCAGAATGCCATTTGACTGCCATCACTACCATCGAAGACGTAACCTTCAACACCTTTGCTCTGGTAACCGGACTTTATAGCATTAGCTGGATTTTTCATGAACTGAGGGAAATGTTCCATTTTGGCCTCTGCCAATTTGGCTTCCTCGACTTACCAGGGAGTGTCTTTTTTCTTGAGGGAGGCAATAAGGTCGTCAATGGGCATGGCGGCCAGGGTGAGGGTCGAGGTCGTCCCTTTGGCACTCATCCGAATCGATAACTTGGTGACAACCTCATTGCTCGGCGCTTCCAAAATATTGACGAAGTCGTAGGGTCCGAGCAAAGCATACTGGTCGATGATTTTCACGCCCATCAACTCCATCTCTTTGTTGATGTCCTTGAGACTATCAGGGTCTTCCTGAAGGGCACGCCGCCCTGCCTCGGTAAGCGTTGTCAGCATTAGATAAATAGACATCCCTGACCTCCTCGCAAGTCTTTCACCTATTATGTCGGTGGTGTCGGAGTTTGTCAATATGGTTTTGGAGAACCTCACCCCCTTAATCCCCCTCTCCTTGGGAAGGAGAGGGGGAAGAAAGAATTAAGAGGGGCTAGCGCCCCTCTTAACGCCCCTCAGGGTGGTTCCAGTGATGTCACCAGAACTGAACCCTTCTGGGTGAACCCCGCTTCTTGCTTCCACTGTCATTGCGAGACCCGATGAAATTGGGTCGTGGCAATCTCAATGAATCCCCCAACCCATCCAAATTCTTCGCTTAGACGCCCCGCTTCTAGTCTCCGCTGTCATTGTGAGGAGCACATTCGCTTCGCTCAGTGTAAACTAAGCGACGAATCAATCCGCCTCAGACGGATTCTTCCCCTTCTTTGGAAGGGTCAGAATGACAATCCAATTTTGCCCCTCCTGGATGCCCCGCTTTTTTTCACTTCAACGGCACTCTCTTGGGCGACTTCCTAATTCGTCTTGAGACAAATGGTTATGCTATAATTTTGGGCAAGATGTTGAGACTATTGTCCGGGAATGAGGCTTTCGCCCTGGGAGCCTACCACGCCGGAGTAAAGGTCGCCACCGCTTACCCCGGCACCCCCAGCACCGAGATTCTGGAAGCCATCGCCGTTTATGACGACCTCTACGCCGAGTGGTCGACCAACGAGAAGGTGGCGCTGGAGGTGGCGCTGGGGGCGGCTTATGCCGGCGTCCGAGCGATGGCATCGATGAAGCACGTCGGCCTCAACGTCGCCTCCGACCCCTTCCTGGCGGCGGCAATCACCGGCGTCAACGGCGGTCTGGTCATCATCAGCGCCGACGACCCGGGCCTGCACAGCAGTCAGAACGAGCAGGACAACCGCCACTACGCCCGCCTGGCAAAAGTGCCGATGCTTGAGCCGACCGATAGCCAGGAAGCCTACGACCTGATGGCCTACGCCTTCGATATCAGTGAGAAGTTCGATACGCCGGTGATGGTGCGCAGTACCACCCGCATTTCCCATTCCAAGTCGGTGGTGGATGTGAACCGGACCCGCACCGTAGCGCCGGGCGAGGCGTCCTTCACCAGGAACGTGTCCAAGTTCGTGATGCTGCCGGCACACGCCCGACTCCGCCGCCCCCTCCTCGAAGAACGACTGGCGAAGCTGGCCGACTTTGCCGAGACTTTTCCCTTGAACCGCATCGAGCCGGGTGACCGTAAGCTGGGCATTATCACCGGCGGCGTCGCTTACCAGTACGCCAGAGAGGTGTTCCCCAAAGCCTCTTTCCTTAAGCTGGCGACCACTTACCCCCTCCCGCCAAACCTCATCCGCCAGTTCGCCGCACAGGTGGACAAAATGGTGGTTGTGGAAGAGGTCGACCCGTTCCTGCAGGAGAGTATCCGGGCAATGGGCATCGAAGTCAGCGGCAAAGAGTTCATTCCCAGGATGGGTGAGCTAAGCCCGGAAGTGGTTGAGGAGGCGGGCCGCCGCGCCGGATTGATAAGCGGCACCGCACCGAAAGTTGAGCCCACTCCCCAGCTTGCCCGCCGCCCGCCATTGCTCTGCCCGGGCTGTCCGCACACCGGCATCTTCTTCGTCCTGAGCGCCCTGGGCGGACGGTCGCGCTTGCCGAAAGCTAAAGACAAAGCCCCAAGAGAATCGGGCCTGATTATCACCGGCGACATCGGTTGCTACACGCTCGGCGCCTACCCGCCACTCTCGGCGATGGACTCCTGCGCCTGTATGGGCGCCAGCATCGGGCAAGCGCTCGGGATGCAGAAAGCCGGCGTCAAGAAGAAAGTCGTCGCCGTCATCGGCGATTCCACGTTCCTGCACTCGGGCATTACCGGGCTGGTGGACGGCGTCTACAACAGAGGTCAGATTACTTTGCTCATCCTGGACAACAGCACCACGGCGATGACCGGTCACCAGGAGCACCCCGGCACCGGCGTTTCGGCGCAGGGCAAGGAAGCCGGGTCGGTGGTGCTGGAAGACCTGGTGCGGGGCATTGGCGTCAAGAATGTCAAGGTGGTCAACGCCTTCGATTTGAAGGAACTGCGCCCGGCGGTAAAAGCCGCCCTGGACAGCGAAGAGCTTTCCGTCATCATCGTGCGGGGCGCCTGCGCCGTCAAAGTGCCCAAACGCGGTGAACCCAGAGCCATCAATACCGAGGAGTGCAACGCCTGCGGCGCCTGCCTTTTGCTCGGTTGCCCAGCGATTCAGAGTGAAGGCGATAAGATATCCATTGATTCATCGCTGTGCGCGGGCGATTCGTGCACCCTCTGCCAGCAAGTCTGCCCGCGGCAGGCAATTATACCCAAATCGCAAGCCGAGAAAACCAAATGAAAGGTCTTATGCTTGGTTATGTCAGACTACCCTTGCGAGCCAAGATTCCATCGGGGTGTGGCAATAATATCCACTGTCATTGCGATCCTTCCGAAGAAGGAGAAGCAATCCTTGAACCCCGGGTAGGCGGATTGCCACGTCGTCCCGATTGCATCGGGACTCCTCGCAATGACAATAGTACCAGAAGCTAATGAAGAAATTCGATATCCTCATCACCGGCGTGGGCGGCCAGGGCATCATCCTGGCGAGCGATATCATCGGGGAAGCCGCCATTGCCGCCGGCTACGACGTCAAGAAGACCGATACTCTCGGCATGGCGCAGCGCGGCGGCAGCGTCGTCAGCCACGTCCGCATCGCCGAAAAAGTCTTCTCACCGCTCATCAAGAAGGGGGAGGTCGATATCCTCCTCGCCTTCGAGAAGCTGGAAGCGGCGCGCTGGGCGCACTACCTAAAGCCGGGCGGCACCGCCATCGTCAACAATCACGCCCTACCGCCCCTATCCGTCAGCCTCGGCACCGACCGCTACCCGACAGATGAGGAAGTCCTGAGTATTCTCAAATCGCGCACCGACCACATTCACCTCGTCGAGGGCACAAAGCAAGTAGCAGCTTTGGGCAATGTCCGCACCCTAAATATGTTTATGCTCGGCTGTGTCTCACAATTGCTGCCTTTAACGGTTGAAGCCTGGAAGAACGAAATCACGCTCCATCTGCCGGTGAAGATTCAGCCAATCAACCTGGACGCCTTCGACCTCGGTAGAAAGGAACTGGGCAATGGCCATCGCTGACAAAATCCGCCAGAATATGGCGCAAGGCTCGATGATACGCAAGATGTTCGAGGAGGGCGCCGCCCTGATGAAGCGCTACGGCGCCGAGAATGTCTTCGACCTTTCCCTGGGCAACCCGGTGGTCGAGCCACCGCCGGAGCTCCAGCAGGAACTGAAGCGACTGGCCAACGAGCCTCTGCCCGGGATGCACCGCTATATGAGCAACGCCGGCTACCCCGATACCCGGTCGGCAGTGGCTAAGCAACTGGTAGCCGAGACTGGTCTCAAGTTCACGATGGGCGAGATTGTGATGACCTGCGGGGCGGCGGCGGGACTGAACGTGGCGCTCAAGACCATTCTCAACCCCGGCGACGAGGTTATCATCTTTGCCCCCTATTTCGTCGAGTACGGCGGCTATGTCGATAACCACGGCGGCGTCGCCAGAGTCCTGCCCACCGATGAGAATTTCGTCCCCAAACTCGATGCCCTGAAGTCAAGCATCACGGCCAAAACTAAAGCTGTGCTTATCAACTCCCCCAACAATCCTACCGGCGTCATTTACGGCGCCGACCTTTTGCGCCAGCTGGGTGACATTCTCCAGCAGAAAGAAAAGCAATACGGGACGCAGATTTACCTCATCAGCGATGAAGCCTACCGCAAGATTATCTATGACGGCCTGAAATTCCCCTACCCTCTCCTCCACCATAAACAGACCGTCGTGGTGACTTCACACTCGAAGGACCTGGCGCTGCCCGGCGAGCGTATCGGCTACATCGCTATCCACCCTGACTGTGCCGGGAAAGGGGAACTGGTGGATGGCCTGATTTACGCCAACCGGGTTCTCGGCTTTGTTAATGCGCCAGCGCTGATGCAGCACCTGGTCAAGAATTTACAGTCGGTCAGTGTCTCCATCGCCGAGTACCAGCAGAAGCGCGACTTTCTGTACCAGAACCTGACCGCGATGGGCTACAAGCTGAATAAACCCCAGGGCGCCTTCTACATGTTCCCCAGAACGCCCATCGAGGACGACGCGGCTTTCGTCAGGGAGCTGCAGGAGCACCGCATTCTGACGGTACCGGGTCGCGGCTTCGGCGCGCCGGGCTATTTCAGGCTCGTCTACTGTGTAAACGACCGCGTCCTGGAAGGTTCGCTGGCAGGCTTCCGCAAGGTCGCGGAGAAGTTTGGGATGAGTTAGCAAGAAGCGGGGCGTTAAGAGGGGCGCTAGCCCCTCTTGAAGAAATCTTCCCCCTTCCCTTTCCAAGGGAAGGGGGTCAGGGGTTCACCCAGAAGGGTTCACCCTGAAGGGGATGAGTTATGTCGCCAGACAACATCGCCGACCTTAAAGAGAAATTCCAGAAGGAGCACTTCGCCACTGCCTGGGGAATGAAGCTGCTGGAGCTGACTCCCGGCTACGCCAAATTCTCGATGAAGCTGAAACCGGAGTACCAGAACTTCAACGGACTTACCTTCGGCGGCATCATTATGTCAATTGCCGATATGGCCTTTGCCTACTGCGTCAACTCGGTGAACCGGCCCAGCGTCGCCATCGATTTCAATACTCACTTCGCCTCCCCACCCAAACCGGACGACGAGCTTATTGCCGAAGGCAGAGTCATCAAGACAGGCCGCCGCCTGAGCATCGCCGAGATGACGGTAACCGACAAAGATGGCAAGCTGATTGCCAAGGCCACAGGGACGACGATAAGGCTGGAACGCAGTTGACGATTGCTTCGGTAACCACCCGATAGATGTCATTGCGAGACCCGATGTAATCGGGTCGTGGCAATCTCAACAAATCCAAGAAGCCCCACCGAGATTGCTTCCCCTTCCATCGAAGGGTCGCAATGACAATTCCAGTTGACACCCCTCTTTGCCTTATGGTAAACTTCTGGCATCCTGAAGGCTATGGTTACGTATCGACTGGAGACATTCGGCTTCATCTTTACCGGGCGCACCAAAGTGCGCTTGGGGGGATAAGCGTTTTCCAGCGGCAACCACAGGTAAGTCTAGCTCAAGGAATACCTCCCAGGCGGGGAGGTATTTTATTTTAGAGAGATGACTGACACGCGACAAATGGAGAAGTGGGACACCATTCCCAGGCTCATCCAGCGCAACGCTCAACGCTGGGGTGACCGCACAGCCATGTCCATAAAGAACTTCGGCGTCTGGCAGAGATATGGCTGGTCGCAGTACTACGAGAAGGTCAAGCACCTCTCCCTCGGGCTGGTCAGCCTGGGGCTTCAGCCGGGCGATGTCGTCTGCATCATCGGCGATAACGAGCCGGAGTGGTTCTGGGGCGAGTTCGCCACCCAGGCGGCGGGGGGCATCGTCACCGGCGTCTTCGTCGACTCCATCCCCTCCGAAGTCAAGTACATCGCCGAGCACTCCGGCGCCAAATTCGCCATCGTCAACGACCAGGAGCAGACGGACAAGTTCCTCGAAATCAAGGGGCAACTGCCGGCGCTGAAGAAGGTCATCTACTGGGACCCCAAGGGCCTGCGCAACTATGATGACCCCACCCTCATCTCCTTCAACAAGGTCATCGACCTAGGCAAAGACTACGGGGCAAGCCACCCCATCCTGTTCGAGGAAAACCTCGCCAGGGGCAAAGG
>Ga0315296_10000210_pt1 | contig 55027 bp, 86 predicted proteins | sample YL17G14_18_MG_FD_203921 | JGI IMG/M metagenome (GOLD analysis project Ga0315296, IMG submission 203921) | Sediment microbial communities from Yellowstone Lake, YNP, Wyoming, USA - YL17G14_18 | ecosystem: Environmental > Aquatic > Freshwater > Lake > Sediment | place: USA: Wyoming | collected... | reverse complement strand
ATGACCGAACTCTCTGTCTTGACATAAGGCGTGGACTTCAGCAGTAAGTCATGAAGCCTGCCCTGGATATCAGAGCCATTGCTCACTCTGGCTTTTCGAGGCATTTGGTCCCTCCCCAATCCGGTAATCTCGGCCTGAACTTGTGGATCTTCATCGATTCCTCAAATCCCGGATACCCCGGCCTTCTGTGGAGCTGTGGCCGCTCATCCCATACATAGTCGAATTTGAGGATGTTGAATCTTAGATACCATAGCTTGTCCTCATACATTGTGCTGAACCATTGATGCAAAGCCATCGGTGATTGAAAACCGTCCTCATGAGCTATGCCGTTGGGAGTCCAATCGAGAAGTCCTTTGACTAGCTCATGTTCCTCGATGTCCCAGAGCTTGTATGATATGTCACCGAAGCCCGGATCGAACCGGAATCCAAGCTCCGCTTTCCCAATCAGGATTGCGCCAAACATCGGCTGCGAGCCGCCTTTCGCTTTCGGGTATCGAAGTCGCCAATATGCGATGAAATCCTGGCCGACAACCCACTGCCGCTTCGGATTCTTCGGAATCACGCGAATTGTCTGGAGCTTAGTCCCGTCGCCAACGATCGGGAGATCGTCTTTAAACACGCTGAAGCTGAGGATCCTCGCCATTTCAATGCCCTGCTTTCTTGGCACATTCTGGATGTGCATAAGCGAATGTCTTATCGCTTCCGTTTCCAATCGGCACTATGATTATTCGAACGGTCATGCCTTTTTCGAGTATCTCCCCACAGATGGCGCATTTCTCATCGCCCGGGACCTCTTTGTATTCATGATTCATCGCAACAGCTCCTCGTGGCATGAGCACCGGCAATTATTCCATTTCTTGGTAGTCCTGTTCGTGATCCGACCTTTACAAACCTTATGGTTGCCTTTCCTGCATGCGTTCGAAATCCGATTCATTGAACCGCCTTCAGGATACCTTTGGCGTGTCGCCCTCATCACAGTCTGGGCAATGTCTCGGACATTCCGTATCGTTTTGGTGAGCATCGAGTGAACACGCAAATTCTTCTTATGGGCCACTGACGAAAGCGCTATTCGTCTTTCCAGGAAACATGTCCCAGTACCTTCTCCGTTATTCCCGACTTTCGATACCTAGAATCATCAATCTCGGCATCGGTCTCTCTCTTTCGTGTCAGGTACGGAGTGGTCGTCCCGGACTCCGAGACACTTGGTTCCTGTTTCCTCTTATCGTTCATTCTCTGCCTCCTCCTGTTTTGCCTGTATCTCTGAAAGATGTCCGACAGCGTCCATCTCTTGTTCTGAGCGAGCATGATTCCGATGATGATTGCAAGTAACACTATGATGGCTAAGAAGAAGATGATGAAGACATCGCTCATCCTGCCCACTCCTTCTTAACCATCTGCATGGGCTCGAACGCCATCTGCATCCTTATGGTCATGTTTTCGCACACGCAGCACTTCTCGGTGATCACACCCGGCTTGTAATCGGGGCATTCTTGACAGCTCATGATTTTCCCTTTTCATCCTGCTTGCCAATGATATCTTTGATTATTCCCATGGCTTCAGTCAGATTCAGATTACGCTTAAGCTGGTTAGCCTCAATTCGAGCATGCCAGAGAAGACTGTGAAGCTCTTTTAATTTATCTGGCATCATCTTCAAACCTCTGGATAGACCAGTGAGGACGCCAGAACCATCAATTGGTAGTCTTCAGGATAGTTCTCCTCAAGCCACTCGAGATAACCCGCGATCTGCTCGCGGCTGTGAACCGGCTTCCGCTCCTGAAATGTCGTCTGAGCGCCCTTCCTGACAAGTGAGACTTCGTATTCCCTCATGCTTGATGATATTTGCAGGCGGGTATATATAAGCACGCTTTATATGAGGACTCCTCCCTTGGGCTAAAGCAAACTATTAAAAGTCCGGCTGTCAATTCCAGAACTATCGGGGATGCATCAGTGCTGCTATCAACTGACAGAAGGGTTCTGACAAATATCCATGATTCCAAGAGTGGCAACACATTCAGGCAGCTCTGCGATCTATCCGGCGTTCAGGCAGGCGACATAACCAAATCGCTTCAATATCTGATGGATAAGGATTTCATTCAGAGCATCGAACGCCCCGAAGGCAGAGTCTTCTTCATCACGGAAACTGGCACACTGGAGCTTACTGGCAAACGAGAACCGGAAGAGTTCAAATGTCAATACTGCGAGAAGATATATTCTTGTCAAGGATGGCTCGATAAGCACGAATTCAAATGCAAGAAGCGGCCGGGGATAGTTCCAGCATATGCAAAGCGAACGACCGAACAAGCATATGCGAAAACGATTGAAACCGAACAACCAGTCGCATCTCAATCCCAGACGGTTCGATGCAATGGGTGCGGCTCTCTGCATAAGATCAAGAGGAATTACGGAGCCGAGCTTCTCGAATGCCCTCTCTGCCTGAAGGTTTGAAAAAGCTATTTATGCATGGCAAAAGCTCTGGTCAATCATGAGAACACCTGCATGCTATGATTCAAGACGACGACCTCAACACGAATTCAGCCGGAGGATGCTCGAGGAAGTCTATGAGAATGCAAGAACCGTTCCCTACATGAACTGCCCGCTTTGTGGGCGCAATCGACCTCTATTCATCAAGAGCGAATTCAGGACTCAACAGAAGCCAAGAGTCTTCGGCAAGTACCAGCCGGGGGTCAGAGCCTATCAGCTAGGCCCGCAATCCATGGTTCGATGGGACCATTTCTCTCCTGATATTGATGAGCTCCTGGAATTGCGGGTAGCGATGCCGCGAATTCAATTGGATGATGTGCCGAAGGCCCTGAGACAGTATCTGACCAAGGTGAAGGTCAATCAGCGAGGCGGGCAGTATTGGGCAGGAGGGTGGCAGTACTTCGCGGGCATGACTATTGATGAGATTGAGCGGTTCACGACTTCCGGTACTCGGAGTTCGGAGATCAAGAAGTGCGTCAATCAGTGGTTCCATGACATTGAACCCGGACAGCTCGCGAGGGCTCTCAGAACCCAGATGGAGGCAATCCAGAAACAGATTGACCTACTGGCTAAATCCTTCGGCGAGGCAGCCAAAACTTAAATATAATCTCCATGGCAATTGATTCGTGAAGGATGCCTACCGTGGAGCCCGTCGATCAAGATACTGAGCGCAGGCGTGCACTGTCCGAGGAATACGAGAAACGCCCGGACCCGATTTTCGCTAAGATTACTGGGCGGGGGAGAGTCGAGCTTCCCGTTACTCCTTCGGGGCATATGTTCGTACTTCCGGCAGGTGGCCAAGGATACGCTCTCAACCTTCTAGATCTCTTCCAGACGGTAACTGCCCTGCCTCTCATTCAGTATGGAAATGCCACGGGCGCGAATGCTGGTCAGTGGTACCAGGTGGCCTTCCCAAAGAGATATAGTTCGACGCCCAATGTCGTTGCCTCCGGTGTGTATCGTACTGGCAACCAAACTCAACGACAATACACCGCGCCAACTTTCAGTGCTCCGAGATTCACCGTCCCGACATTCTCTGCTCCTAATTTCACTATCCCATCGCTCGCTGTCCCAACATTAGGCATCAGTCTTCCGGCACTTGAGACGACAAACTGGAAATCAGATCTGAGGGCGAATATCGGTTCTTTCTATCGCATGATGATGGGCAATTTTGCCAAATACTCTCATGACGCTCTGAGCAAGGCTGATGTCACGAAAGGCCCCGGGAATGCGATCCAGGGCGTGATCTACGGGCCGAGCTGGGCGGACATAGACACGGATGACCAGATCGTTCTTGACAGTTACGGCTATCCGTCTGCATATACTGCGAGAGGCAAATATCCTGCGGAAAGTCCGGATGCTATTTATGCTAGGACGAAGGAACGCATGAAGCAGTTCGGTGAACGCGTGGCAGGCGTGGCCGAAGACATTGCGAACCGGCTTATCCCCGATGCGATCAAGAAGTTTCGAGACAGCTCCCAGGCGTCAATCAACAGCACGCTCGGTTCATATAATAAAGGCATTAAGAGCATGCTTGGATCGTACAACAAGAATCTTCAATCAGAAATGAATAAGTACACGGCGCAGCTGAACAACAAGATCGGCACTTTCAGCGGCAATCTTCAGACTCAAATGAACGGCTTCAGCAACAGCGTCCAGGATGCCACGAACCAGGTATCAAAGCAGGCGGAGAACTCGATTAATCAGGCGATTAATCAGCTCTATTCCTTCCTTGGATGCCCGGCCACGAACCGATTGACGGTCGCGCAGATCAAATCCGTGACAGTCGATGGGTTCCAATTCTTGAGTCAGGGGGACATGGAGATCCAATGGATCGCCGTCGGAAGCTAGGGGGAATTCGCATTGCTGCAGGGCTGGCTCAGGAATCTTCTAACGGATGACCGAGAACGCGAGGATGTATCGGCTATCAGAAAATCTGTCGAAAGAACTGCGTACAAGGGACTGGTGGATGGTCGCCTGCTGACAATAACGGACGAGATCATGTGGCTGGACCTCGTGAACGATTCTCCGCATTCGCCCTGGATGAGCGTTTACCTCGTGAATCAGGGCCTGAAAACTATCTATGTGTCGGTTAACTATGCCGATAGCTGGGGCGTTTTGCACACCAACGATACGCTCTCATTCGACCATTCTCATGCTGTAAGAAAGATCGAATCTATCGGGTTCAAATGCGACCCAGGGGAAACTTCGACTGTGAGAATCATTGCTCAATATTGAAGGTGCCACAATGCCGATAACAGGAACTATAGCTCCGTCAGTCATCTCGCCGCCTCCGACGATATACCCATACGAAAATCTGCAGCAAGGGTGTCGAATAATTGATGGCACTGTGCATATGCTCGATGACGGCGAAGACCGATGGGTATATATCACTGAGGGCAACATTCTATACTTGACAGAAGATTCTGAAGTAATAATCTATCCGTGAAGGTGATGAAATGGGCCAATGGAAAAAGATTCTGCTCGAAGGCGATGCGGCTGTCCTAACCACAGTTGCTCCAAAGAATGTTCTCAAGCAAACAGCTGCTGCTGGTACGGCTACAACCGCTGCAAGATGGGACCACGCGCATGATGTGACCCTGGGCGTTCCCATACCTGTCATAGGCCAACAGTCTGCAGCCGAAGGAACGGCGACCAAAATGCCAAGAGCGGATCATGTTCACGCAGCATATGGAAGCTTTTCGCCAAAATCCCATATTCTCAGCCTGCATGGGACGGCAATCGGGCCGCTCTGGATTGGAAAACAGCAATTGAATCAGGCCGCGCTACATAGAACTGGGACCGCGCCGACTACTCCGGGTACTGGCCAAATCTACTACAACAGTTCCCCTGGGACAAGAGCACCATTCGTCTATACCGCGTAATCCGCACAAGCTTCATTATTCAGGAAGGCAATCTCCTTCAGAGGGGTGTCTGTGGTCAAACTAGCTGATTTAGTAACCAAAATAGAGAAGCAGTACAGAGAAGAGAAGAAGATCGAGGCGCAGAAGATCCACGACGATCTGGCTGCGGTCATACAGGGGTATAATACCGACACTCAGACGATTCTGTTCGTCCTTGAGATGATCAGATACGAGCTGATTGATAGCAAGGCGGCCCAGATCTTCGGAAAGAAATGAATGAGATGAAACCGTGGGGCTTTGGAAGCAGCTCGTCACTGTCGGTAGCATCTGGACAACCATCGTCCTGACAAAACCTGGAGTACTTGCTATCGGAACCAATGTTTCTCTCGCAGTTTTGGCGCCCTGTGTTTTGGCCATCGACCATGTTCGATGCTATGCTAAAACCGCACCTACCGGAGCGAGCATTATTGTCGATATCAACAAGGAAGGGACGACCATTTTCACCACCCAGGCCAATCGGCCCACGATTCCTGCCGCATCTCAGAAAGGCAATAAATCTGTCACTCCAGATGTTGCTTCTCTTGCCGAGGGGGATACGCTCACTCTCGATATCGATGCAGTCGGGACCACGATCGCTGGAGCCGATCTCACTGTTGAGATCCGCTGTCTTCAATAAAAGAGGAATAAGAACATGGCGACGAGACTGTACTTCCGGGACACCACCGCAATCGAGCCGAAGCCCAATGCGAAGCAGGCGAGCACCACTATCACACAATGGCTCGCAAGCACATTGGGCGGCGGTCAGGACGGGGCATCGATCATCTATCCTTGCGACATGAATACGGCTCCTGGAGCCTCGAATGCGACTATAGGTGCTTCAATCGCGGAGACTGGCGCGGCGCATTATCCGTGGGTCAAGGCATTCGTCTCTCCGGCACTTGCGGCGCAGACGATAACCGGGACATTCACTCTCGTAGCTGACTACAACGAAGGCAATGCCCTTCACAACATGAACCCGCACATCTTCATCTATGTCTGGAAGGCAGACGACTCCGGTTTGAGGGGAACTCTCTATGCAGTGGCTACCTCAACCTTGGAGGCAGACACATCCAGTGGTTCGCTCCAGACATTCACATTTGCGTCAACAACTCTCACGAGCCTTGCAGTATCAGAAGGGGACAGGATAGTCGTCGAACTGATGGCCTATGACAACAACACTAAGACTTCTTCCTACAACCACATCATCGGATTGAATGGCACGGTGGCGAGCGGATACGAGAGCTATATCGAGTTCTCTGCGGACCTGAGCTGGTATACTCCACCAATAACTGACCAGTTTATGGACCAAATCATCTAAGAACTATCTAAAGGGGTTGATGGAGGGCGGGGATTGGAAGGGCTTCGCCCCCGCCCTCGGAGAGAGAATCTGAAAGAGTTTACTTGCCACGGGTTGTAGCGCACTGCCTGGCTGCGTCCGTGAACTTCTTCCTGATGTCGCCCCTGCCGCCACTAGCTCCATGCATCTGCCTACCGACGCAGGATGCGAGCCAGTTCGTACCTGGAGACTTTCTCAGCCCCCTCGGGTAGGCGAACTTCACGCCGAAGATGTTGATGTTTGGCATCTGAGGACCTCCTTGAGACAAAATTGCATCGGGGATTATATATAGAAAGCGTAAAATATCTTTGAATTTTTAACACTTCATGTCGCGTTCCAATTGCTGTTTGCTCACTTCGAGCAGACCCATGATATTCCAGAGCATTACATCGACAGGAGAGCTCGTCGCTCGGCTGCCATCGATATAGACTTGGAGCTTCGGTGTCGCACCCGCAAAGACCGCATAGAAATCGTTCCGCACTCGCTTTGAAGTCAGAAGCAGCTGCGCGGCATATCGCTTCGCTCCTCCGTCCTCATAGACGACGACAAGGCCATATTCAATCATGCGACGGAGATGATATTCGATGCCCGCGTGCGGCTTCTTCAGCGCCTTCGCAATATGCGTTACTCGCATCGGCTCTTTGGCCTCGGCAAGAACACCGAGAATCTTCCACTTGAGCTCTTCCATTATCTGTCTCCCTTCGCGAGATTCTCGACTTCCTCGAGCTTACCCAGAATCTCCGGATCTGCCGTGTGCTTTCTCACAAGCTCCAGTAATTCCTGAATTGAGACTTCGCCGTCAACGAACTGTGAAGCCAGCTTCTCGCAATCCAGCTCTGGATTATTCAGCTCTCGGCAAACATTGAGCGTTATCCCGCCGAGCACAGCCAGAGAGCAGGATAGACATTCTTCTTCGGTAGGCATCATTTGAAGATGGGCGGATAGATATATAAGGCTTCAGCACCAATGAAAATCTGTGCCTACCGAGGAATACTCCGTCGTTCAAGAGATCTCAGACGATGCCAAAATAACCATCGCCAATGAAGCGGCGAAACAGAGGAAGAATTTCAGGAACTTGGCAAAGCTGCGGCTCGACACGCTCCCGAATACAAATATCGAAGAAGAGGTATTTGACTCCGAGAAACAAGTCGTGGTCAAGAAGAAGCGCAGGATGACCAAGACGGAATGGGCTACCTCGTGGCATGGCCCGATGCTCGCGCAAGCATCCAGGTTCAAACGAATTGAGGATGAGATGCGTGGCCCCCCGGCTGACCAAGTAGGAGAAGCTGGAATTCCTGAGGCGAATCCGACCGAAATACGCGGCCGCATTACTGAAGACACTAGGCAAGCTCTTAGAACAAAGACGCCTGGGAGAAAGAGATGATAGAGTGCCTTCCAAAGGAAACTAAGAAAGAGATGGCGCGAATCATGCGCAACAAGGCAAAGGCCGTCGCCCGAGAAGGCGGCGATCCAGCTGAATACGAACGGCTTGAATATATGTTTGCCAAGCGGATTCCTGATTGCAAATATCTCCCTGGACGAATTCACAAATCCTGGATGCCCGAACCGGTGCCGGAAGGCGGAGGCGAGCCATTTCCGGCTGCCACGCATGAGGAATTTGAGAATGATATCTCGATGCAGATGACGATGGCGATGGCGCAGCCAGGTGTACAGATCGGCAATGTCATGCGGGACTTGGTTGAAAATCATGAGCCCGGACCAGATGAACCGAGCTATGTCCGGGTCGGAAGAGTCCAGGACCCATACGATCTGAAGGATGAGAAGGACCGGTATCTCAAATCTGAAACGGTTTTCGAGAATCCGAGCAATCCAAACAAGCTCCATACAATTGGCGATGCCATGTATTTCGAGGACGACGAGATGAAGAGCAAATGGAAGAAGGTCGAGATCGTCGAATCTGCTGGGTTCGCGCAGGCGACGACCGAGCCTCCAAAAAAGATGCATGTGCGTCCAACAGAAGAACAGGTCGTAGCTGAAGCCGTGAAGGTCCTGCCGCCGGAAACTATCAGGATATCAGAAGAAGTGCGGGAAGAGCTCAAGAAGATCACTCCTGTAAAGATCAAGATCGTCAGGAAACCCGTGGAGAAGCACGGCCAGTGTGTCAAGGATAGCATCTCACTCGCGAACTCTCTTAGGGAGTATGAGCCAGAAAGAATAGAAGCTGGGCTGCAGGAGCTCAAGGCTGAGCTTCAGAAGTGGAAAGAGATCGAGGCGATCACCGAGAGCAATATTGAGCTCGATGAAGCCCAGGAGAACATCCCGAGGCTCGAGCGCGAGCTCAAGCGCCTCGCTAAAAAGTCCATCGAAGCCTATCGTGAGGAGTATCAGAAGCTTAGCTCTAAATGCCCGGGTCTGGAAATGACTTATCACGATAAGCTAGACGAACATTCAAATGTTCTGAGGCTCCATTACCTAGACGGCGGATTCGACACGACCTCGCTGGTTGTTAAAGATGACGCCAAAGAGCTGTATGATGAACTGCTAAAGGGAGGGCTGTGATGACAGAACAAGAGGGAGATCCGTGTGCAATGGAGATCGGAAAGTTGAGGCAGATTCTGGAAGAGAAGAAAGCCAAGCTGCAGCGTGATCTTGCCTTCGAAAAGAAATTTCAGGCAACCTACGGGCTGAATGAGACGAAGTCGGTTGACGAAATCGAGACTGAGATCAAGGCCGTCGAGAAGCTCGTGACCGATGTTTGCGAGGGCGACTGGTGCAGAAAACGCCCCGAGATCTCTGAGCCAAAAGCACAAGAACCCCCGCCTGAAGAACCAAAGTGACATATACCTACCCTTCGAATTGTTCTTTGGAACCATGAGCATCGATCCCGAGATCACCGAGAAGAACCCCAAAGAGCGCATACTGAAGATTCCTCCTCCACCCCTGAGAGAGCGGATTTTGAAGCCGCCCCCGGTAGGCTTGATCGATCTGACGGAAAAGCAAGTGGCCGCCACACTTGAATGCGCTCAACTGTTTGAATATAATGTCGATAAAGATGAATGGATGCAGCTCTGGATGGATGCGGATCCGGAGAAGGACAAGCGCCTAGCCGAGCATATGTGGGGCAAACTAACACAGCGCACTACTGCGGGCGGCACCCTTCAGCTTGACCTGCTCAATACAATCGGCCATTCTGATTTTCATGTCCATAGAATCATCTCAAGAATGGTTCTGATGCGGTGCGAGAAGCACGATCCAAGAAGAATAGCCGAATATCTTCTCAAGTAGGCTTCTTCTGGGCATTCCAGTCCACGACGCACTCTTTCATGCCTTTGCCCTGGCCACCCCTTTCCGCTGGTTTCATACAACTCGACATAAAACTTTGATACGCCGAGAGCTTTCGGCCAGTCTTTGACACTGGTTTTTCCGTGCCGCCTTCCGTCTTGACACTCGCCTGTGGACAGGGTTCGCATTTCTTGAGCGCATCTATCGCTGATTGAATCTCGGGCACATCCTTGACGATCTCTTCGAGTATATCCAGAAGCAGCTTGCGGTTCTCATCCGAAACAGAGCATGGCATCTTTATCACTCCTCATCCAATATTTTCCTTCCCGCCTCTGCTAGCTTTTCGTCATCCGAAGTCCAGTCCCAATCTAATGGGGTATTCCAGTAGAGGCTACTATCTCCAACCTTCTCCTCGTCCCAACCATCATCTATGAGCTTTTGTTTGACGAGGTCCTCGATCTTGAGCGCAAGACATGATGAAACCGTTTTAGGTATCTTTTCAACGGGCACATCCTCGCCATAGAGTTCTTCACATTCGGCGAAATCGAGTCCCTTCACGGCTTCTCGATAAACCGCCGACTTCATCCCTTCTTTAATGTCTCCCCATCCTTGGAATGTCAGATATGCCCAGTTCTGAAGAACAAGATCGCAATCTTCTGGCGAGAGCAATTTTTCCGGCCAAGCCATGGCGACCTTTTCAAGCGCAGCCTCGAATGCCTCCGCATGCTTTTCCTTCTCTTCTTCGGGCAGCTTCTTGAATTCCTTCTCGAACTCCTTGAGCCCCTTCTCCCACTCTTCCTGCTCACGCTTCTTGGCTTCTTCGATATCCTTCTCGCCCGGGATGTACTCTTCCTCATCCTCGTCTCGTTTCGCTCGGTATATCACTTACGCCACCCCAGCCGTTTCTGTGCATCATTGAAAACTGGTATTCGAGAAATGCGCTCAGTCAGCACCTGGTTCATCACAGACTGAATGGAATAGCTCATCCTGGCAGCGAACATGTGTGGAGTCGCGGCTATCGTCTCCTGTCTGAGTTTATCCCAATCTATGAGTCCGAGCGGCCCTTTGACCATATTTCCCCTGATACATCATCAACTATGTTGCCCAGATATTTAGCCCTTCGCGTACATCGACCACTTGGGCATCCCCCAGCCCATGCTATTTGTTTTCGCTCTCTGGGCCATCATGATTGACTTGAACACATCGGTATACTTCATGGGGTCATTTCCGAGAAGACCAGCTTCAAGCAATAGAGCCAGGAAGCCGGAAATGTGAGGCGTGCTCATGGATGTACCGGCGATTGCGGTATATCCGTTCCCGATCTTATCGGCTTCTCGATCCAGCAATGTCCCGAAGGTGATCCCCGAATAGATGTTCTCATCTGGGACAGAGCCAGATGTCTCTCTTCCACCGCCGGGAGCGATGACATCAGGCTTTATGGTTCCGTCCGGTGCAGGACCTCTGCTTGAGAAAGAAGACACCTGCCCGTCGATAAGACTCAATGAACCGACGCTGATCACATCAGGCGAATGCCCGGGCGAACTGAGAGTCGCAGAGCCCGGGCCTTCATTACCTGCTGCTGCTACGAAGATCGCCTCGCCTCTGTGCTCTGCGATGAAATCGACTTGCGGGTCAGGGCTTTGTATCGGTCCTCCCAAGGACATACTGATTATGTCAGCTCCCTGCTCAATCGCCCAATCCATCGCATTGACGATCCAGGATGTTTGACCGACGCCCATTGGTGTCGCGAGGCATTTTGCGGCGATGATAGAAGCAGACGGTGCCACACCCTTCACTTCTATCTTGTTCGGTATCGAGACGGCCCTGCGCCCAGCTGCTATCGTGGAACAATGCCCGCCATGGCCGTTCTCATCTGTTGGGGAAGGCGTGAAATTCGCTCTTGCGACCACTGCGGATTGCAACTGCGGATGCTGAGCATAACGCTCGGAAGCCTCGGTATCTACTATTCCGATCTTCACACCCCTTCCAGTTATTCCTGCACTCTCGGCCAGGTTGGCCTCTAATGCATCTCTGCTCTCCATGGTCGAGATCCAGCCGTCCATCTGCTCAAACAGCATATCCGGTGTCCAATCACCGAAGCCGAGGGATCGGCGAAGCTGGAAATTGAACAGCTCGAATCCGTGCTTGATCTCCGGGATCCGGGCAATGGCATCGAGATACACCATCTCTACCTGCGGCAATTCGACGATTCGCCTTACCGCAAATCTCGGGATCCAGGCCGATATCATTCGCGTTCGTCTGAGCGGAGAACCGGGGATCTTCAGATAAGAAAGCTCTGCGATTATGTCTTCTCTTGTGAATGCCTTGCATCTGATGATGGCTGGCACGCCAACTGATCCGAACGCGCTTCTTCTGAACAGCTCGGTAGTCTTGGCGAAGTTCATCGAGAAGAAACTATGTTACCGATAGATATATGTAACCTCCCTTCCAATATTTTCATGGCGATTGAAAATGCCAAGAATCTTTCCAGTCCTCGATGACATGTCTGGGCAACCTCGAATAGAGAAGGGGAATAGCGGGACTCCGCCGTCGGGTTCACCCGGAGTTCCTACTGGATTGTATACTCAGGTCCTCGATGATGGACGAATTGTTGTTACCTGGTACCCGCCATCAGAAGGCACTCAGAAGGGCTACTATCTCTATCGCTACGATGATGTTGGAAGCCCGGAATTCAAAGACAGGATCGATGCGCCGCAAGGCGGCGTATCTTACTATCACAATTCGCCCACGCCAGGTGTCACATACGAATATTATGTGACTGCCTTCAATGATTATGGCGAAGGTCCGAATGCGGGACCTGTGACAGCAATGGTGCCCGGTCTTCCTTCGGGTCCACAACCAACTCCGGGACCAACTCCAACACCGGAACCGGAACCGAGCGGATTCGTTCCGGGACAGAACCTAAGGCGCATCTCCGATATCGTTCGCAAGCGGCTTGAGGAGATTCAAAAGGAGAAAGCCGCGGGTCGATGGCCGCCTTGGGGGTATCGTTGATGCCAGACAAGTGCGCATGCCCGTGTATCCTTGCAACTGGTGATCTCGAACGCGCTCTATATGATATCACGGAGGACCTTAATTGGGAACAGGTGGGCGATGAATCTTGGTCTCTTGAGAATGAGGAGATCCCAGAAGGATACATTGAAGATGCGCACTCCGCACTTACGAAAGCCGAGAAAGCCTGTGGCTATCGTTCTGAAACGGTCAGAGGGATCATTCGAGAAGTAGGCAAAACGAAAACTCTCGAGGGTGGTAGCCCTGATGCTTGGAGAGATGGAATGATCGCTCTGTTCCTCCAGGATATGCGTGATGCATGCAAGAAGACTAGCTAGTGCGCCAACCTTCTAATCCACTTGCCGGTAGATTCGCTTCCGCTCTCTTTCTGGAGATTCCCTTGGAATATCTCTCTTTGTCAAATTCAATGAGCAGTTTTTCAAGCTTGGGGTTGTTCTGTTGATGCACCCGATTGTGTTCTGCAATGAGCTTACCAGCCCTTATCATGATCTTTGCCTTCTTCTTTTTAATGATGAGATACGGATAGATTTGTTCGAGAACAACTGATATTGCTCGCAATCCAGCTAATGTATATCGATTCATCAGTTTGATATTCGTTCTTTGCGGATGATCTTTCAGTGTCAAAATCGTTCCATAACCTATTACTTCTTTGACGCGCTTTATGAAATCCAGATTTGTATTGTCCACAACCAGGCGGCCAATGAATTTGTCTTTACCTCTTTGCTTACTGAGACGCAAATAGCCTTCCCCATCAATTGTCGCTGCCAACCAAGCCGCTTCAGTTTTGCTAAGTCTCCGCAATTTCCATATTGATCGTCTGTGAAGTCCGAAATCAACCGAACCGCGGATGACAATAGCATCCCAAGTACGCCTTGGAAGAAGCTCTCTCAATTTTTCCGGCGAATCTTTGAGATAATGCTGACGGACAATCTTATCTTCTTCTGGAGTCCATCGCTGCCATGACATGAATATGATACCCTTCCATCAGATACATTGAAACCCAACAATAATAAGCTATCGCCATCAATAATCATTTGATGCCGAATTACGAAGCCCTCTATGGCGGACTACTTGAGACGGCGACAAGACAGCTATGGGATAGATTATTGGGACAGAACCAGCTGCACGCGTCGATCATCAATATCAAAGAGGTCTTCGAGAAATGGGTCGCAGATGGCAAGGTCGAGCGTATCCGAATTGACTATGAAGGTCCTTTCTGGGTTTCATATACCGCTATCGGATTCATTCTCGGGCATGATCCTGGGTCTGGGCTAAGTTTGAAACAGAATGTCCGATTCTGGGGATTGAGAAACGGCGTCACAACTGTGCTCACTCGAGAGGGCTGGTTCCTCCTCGGCATGCTCGACCGGAGCGTCATCAAGACTGCGATCACATCCTAGTCAGGCGAAGCGCATGTTCCTTGCGCCGTACTTCTCTATCGTGCGAGGCAGCAGCTTGTGCAGATAGAACCCCGGGAGCAGCATGTAATAGAATCTTTGCATGGCCGGGTCTGACTTCGTAACTCGCTCCTTCAGCGCATATGCCCTCTTGAGTTTCGGAATGATCTCTTCGCGACAAACTCGGTCATAGTTATTCAGCGGGTATCCTTTGCTGATATAACTCGATGCGATCGCTCCCGCCATTCGACCTGACCACAATGACATGCCGATGCCTGCACCGGTAGTCGCGATGCAGAATCTCGCGGCATCTCCAGCAACCATGATCCCCTTTTCTGTGGTGACTTCTTCTAGCGGCGGAGCTAGCGGAAGACAGGCTCGTACGAGATCTCGACATTCGAATTGGTGGAACCGACTATTGATGAAGGCGTAGAGGTCGACTGCTGCATTCTCTCCCTGCCCGCCTTGGATCCCGATACCCACATTCGCATAATCTCTCTTTGGGAAGATCCAACAGTAGCCGCGCGGCGCCCAATTGGCCTCGCCGAACCAGAGCTCAATCATATCCTTGTCCATGTCTGGTGAGGACAATCGAACCTGCGCACATACGCCGATATCGCTTGCCTTAAGTTTTCGATGCAACCCCGCCTTCTTTGCTATGATTCCCGAAAGCCCGGAGCAATCAATGACTACGGCTGAATGGACTTCTTGTCTCTCTCCCGTTCTCAAATCGCTGGTCGTCGTGACATTGTCGCCATTGACATGAAACCAGTCCGTGACTTGATGCTCATACCAATAATCCGCTCCCGCAGCAACGGCCTGAGCCGCCAGATCCGCTTCGAACTTAGGCCGATTGAGCATCAGAGCTGTGAGTCCTTTCATCTTCAGAATCCTGCTGTTGCCATATGGACTGACCACTTTGATATTATGGACTCTGTTCTCAATCCAGCCATATTTTTCCGGTATGCCGAGGGACCTCAAAACTGCATCCCCGACACCTTCGGCACAAGCAGGCGGATCATGCCCTGGTAAATTCTCATCGATCAGCAAAACTGATGTTTCTCTGGCCGCAGCTTTTGCTGCCATAATACCTGCAGGACCTGCACCGACAACCACGATGTCATATCTCATTAAAACCCCTCAAGAAGATGATCAGGAAGATTGATACGAACTTCTAAATATTTAGACTGTCGGTTCTCTATTGGAGAGAGAGAGAGATGCCTACCAAGAAGAAAGGCGAGCTTGATGAAGCTGAGATTGTAGAGGGGAAGAAACCTCAGATACAACGGAGTCCAGAGGTCTGTGCGCGCTGTATCCTCAACGGTATACCGGAAAAGCAGGTAACATTTGCTCGTCATACTGACTATATGGGTCACGCGCGGAAGCATGCTGATAAAGATCGCGAAGCAGTGAAGGCTGGCTTACATAAGGCCAAACCACAATCAGAGACCCAAAAAACGCCGCCTACCAGTAAACAGGCTGAAGAAGAATTCGTCGAGCCGCTGCCCAGAGAACCAGATGCCGAACCGATTGGCGAATTAGATTGGGAAGCATTAGAAGTGCCTCTGGATGAAGCCAAGGTTCTGCGGCGCGTTCTCAAGGATGCCGGATTGATGGCACGAATAGATGCGATCACTCGGCATTTCACGAATCATGCAAATCTGGATGATCTCCCGTTCCTTGATTCTCTTCTCAGAGGCGCTGGTGCGAGTGTTCCTGTCACTAAATGGGCTCTGCTGGGCTGGGCCGATCATAGACGGGGCGGGCATGATTGGGTGAATGCCAAGTATCCTGAGCAGGCAATGACCCTAGAAACCGCTGAGAAGATTGCTGAGAAAAAGGCTGCTGAACAACCAAAGGAAGAGGAGAGCCCCTTCAAAGCCATGAAGGCTTTCCTCAAAGAACAGATGGAAATGCAGCAGAGCATAATGATGATCGATTACATGAAACAATTGAGCGCAAAAGGGTTGTTCGTGACTCCGACCGGTCAGACCGTGGACCTTAATAAGAAGCCCGAAGAAGAGGCTAAGCTTCGAGCTGTTGAAGGCGGTCAATTCGTCAAGATGACCGAATCCGAATTTGCCGACTATCTTATAAGGCAGCAGCAATTCGGGCTCCAGAAGGACAAGATGGAACAGGAGTTGAAAATGCGGGTGGCTCAGGACGAAAAGAAGAAGGACTCCGAGAAGATTCCGCTCCGTCTTGATGACGGACAGGTAGTCAATGTCCCATCAGATCAGGTCGACAAATATCTCTTTCTCATGAAGTCCATGGCACCAGACCAGAAGAAAGACATCTATGAGCTGATGAGAGAACAGGAGAAGACCCGTTCCGAAATGGAGAAACACTACCAGCAACAGATGCAGGAGCTCAGAGATCAGAATATGCGGATGATGACCGATCGGCAGGAAGGGATGATCAAACAGCTCCAAGCTCAGATGGCGAGCCGGCCAAATCCGATCATGGAGATGGTCCAGACAACGGAAGAGCTCCGCCAGGCCGGTCTTATGAAGCCCGAAGGCGAGAGCATCGACCAACATAAAATGGTGCTGCAGGAGAAAAAGCTAGATACGACCATGAGCCTAATGATACAACAGCAAGCATCGCTCAACCGGAAGACCGATCAGCTGCTCGGTGTCTTGGGACCGATCGCTCAGAAATTCGCGCAAGAAGCTGCGGAGGATCTGCCTCGACCAAAAGATCTCAGACAAAAAGGCTTGGCTCGACGGAAGCAGCTTGCTCAGGAAATCTTGCCTGTGCCCGAGCAACAGATGGAACAAATGCAGGAGCAGCTCGAACAAGGATCTTCTTCAGAAGAAGTTTCTGAGGAGGAGCCAAGACGCAAGAAAGCCATGACGGTCGGGCGAACGCAATAAGGGTGTCGAAAAATGATGTGGGATTGGCTTCGCTACAAACTCGGATTGACACCGTTCAATCCCGTTCAAGAACTGATGGGGCGCGTGCTCTTCGGCGAGGAGATATGGGCTCGCATAGAGAGGGAAACATGACCGGCGAAGAGCATCTGGAAGAAGCCGCGCGTGCACTGAAGCGCTATATCGATGAGAATACTTGCGGCTTCTGCAAGAGAAAGGCTGAAGGCATCAATCGCGCCATCATTGGGCTCAGAGATGTCACCAGCGAAGCGCAGGAGTTGGCAAAGAAGATCGAGGAGCGCAGGGAGCTGGCAACTATCGACGGAAAACCGACGGCCATGCCGCCAATGCCTTCTCCACCTATTCCTAAGACACCGGACTATTCTGAGATCCGTGCAAGACTCAAAGCTCGGCAGGCTCAGAAGGTGATCCCTCAGAAGAGCTCTGAAGAAGTGAAGGACGAGAGCTTCCTTGATATGGTCAAGAATCGTCCTAGAATCAAGGATGTTCTCTATCTTGGAGAGGAATGATCCCATGTTCGGTGGAGTAGAAGAAATGGTCAATAAGCGCATCCAGCCAGTCATAAATAGCATCGAAAAGAAACTGGCGCCCAAATTAGACGAGCTTACCAAAGCCGTGAATGCAAATACACTGGCTGCAACCAGATTGACGAATGCAGTGGAGCAGATTGCTGAGATCCTCGGAGAGACGAAAAAGTAACCATTGGAAGGGATGGGATGCTTTCAGTCAAGAGAGTTATCGCCTCTGTCTCGGGTAAGGGGGGCGTCGGGAAATCGCTTCTAGCCGCGAACATTGCGTATGCCCTCAGACGACAGGGAAAAGAAGTCGGAATACTGGACTGTGATGTCCGAAGTCCGAACATCACCTGCATTCTCGGGATTGATACCAGCAACATCAACCTAGAAATAACATCTGACCGTAAACGAATCGTCAGACCACTGTGGGACGATATCTTCGTCATGTCGTCTGCCATAGTCGTGAGGAATTATCGTGCCATGACGATCACTGGCGAGGATGTTCGGGCTTTCCTCCGGCAAACTGTCATTGATTTTGAATGGCCGAAAGAGCTCGATTATCTTGTGCTTGACATGGACCCCTCAAGCGGGGACTCGATGAAATCCGTACACGAGATGTTCAAGGGCAAGCTCGAATTCGTCATCATCTCAAGTTCTGATGTCTCTTCACTGTCTGATTGCCAGAGAATGGTCAATGCCTGCAACGAGAAGAAGCCACCGATTCCGATTATTGGCGTAGTAGCCAACATGGTCGGCTCCGAATGCCCAAATTGCTTGCATAGGATAGTCTGCCGTGATTGCGGCACGGAGATAAGCTTTGGGGATGAAGAGAAAGTGAAATCTCTGGCCGAAGCCAAACGAATACCATATCTCGGGGCGATACGATTCAACCCAGCCATCAAGGAGCGCACCGACCATGGTAATCCAATTCTGCCGAATGGAATCGCGATCAAGAATATCCTGGAGAGGATTCTATGACCATACGCGCGAAACTCGCTGCCACATTGCTGCGGGCCATTCAGAAAGTGCTGAATAAGGATGTCGACATCCCCGACATTCAACGGCGGTATTCCGCTACCAAAGGCAGGATCCTAAGACTGCACATCACTGATGTCAACATGTTTGCCAATTTCAAGATCGAGAATGGGCGGGTTGATATGATAACTTGTGAGCATCCGAATGCCACGGCATACTTCTCGCTTGACACTCTTCTCCATCTTATGGATGGCGAGATTGCGATCAAAGAACAGGATGGTTATGTGCATAACGAATCATATACACCATTCGATGCCTGGCGGAGAGGCGAGCTCGTCATTATCAGCGAGAATCCGAATGAAGGATGGCTGTCGGATTTGACACTTTTTGGGCGTGAAATCTATCAGAAAGCTTTCCCTGCGATCAAAGACAAGCTGGGAGGAAAATCGAAAAAGAATTCGAAGAGAAAATGCCGCCGGTGCGGCGCCCCGATTGACGAGAACGGACGATGCCAAAAGTGCGGCGCGGAGGATTCGGATGAAGAAGCTGACCGCATGGCTTAGGATCATCCGTCCGCCGATAGTTCTGATTTCGATTCTCGGGTCCTATGGCTGTCTCATTCTGTCTGACCCAAGTTCAAGTACTCGTGCGGCGATTCTTGTTCCGACAATAGCGGCTCTGATAGCAGCAGGACTGATGGTGGATAACGATGTCTTCGACCTCCCTTCTGATCGTATACGACGAAGTGTTAAGGCACTATGCTCTGGTGCAATTTCTGTCCGGCAGGCCCGTATTGCTGGATACATCTTCATGTCCTTTGCGGGCGGGCTCGCAATCCTCTTGGCATGGCCCGCATTGCTCTATGTCTGGTCCGTGCTCGCGATGGGCGCGTGGTATAACAGGAGAGGGAAACATTGCCACATATGGGGGAATACAGCCACCGCTTATGGGGTGGGCGGCATCGTCCTCTTTCCTATGCTCGTATCTGGGGACTTTCGCCTCTGGCCCCTGTGGCTTGGCGTTTCAATCCAGGAAATTGGGCGGGAAATCATGGTTGGTATCGGGGATGTCGAAGGCGATAAATCTGCGGGCTGGAGAACTCTGCCTATCCTTGTCGGGAGGGGCAAGGCTCACCAGGTCGCTGGGGTCTTGTACGCCCTTGGTATCCCCCTTTTCCTATCTCAACCTGGGATAGGACCCATCTACTATTTCGGCGCCGTCGTGTTCGCGGCGATACTCATCTTCGGTTGGCTCGACACTCGAGAGAAAATGGTGATTGCAGATGTGAGAGTCGATCCGGGATTTGACAAGGCATCATTCATCTTCAAAGCCTTTGAACGAGATCTTCGGCTGTGGTCGAGGCTCGGAGTCTTGATATTCCAGCTCTGCATTCTCCTGGCTGCAATAGCGGGTTAAGCTAGCAGTAAACTTCTGGGCTCATGACTCAGAGTCCGTGGTGCAACTCCACGGCCCGCTACTTTCACCTATCTCCATAGTGCTACCTTTTATACCCTGATGCCACTTCTGGGGATTAGGTGAACACTTGGTTCAAACGAAGATAGATCTGGATGGAGAAATTCACCGCAAGCTCAAGGCTGCTGCAGCTTTGAAAGGCTTCACACTGAAGAATTACATCCAGGAGGTCTTGAGGAGGGAGGCGAATGAAGGAAAAAGTTGGTAAGAAAAGGGGCAAGGCGACGATCTCAGTCACAAAGGATGGCATCAAGGTCGACAGTGACTCCATCAAATTCGAGGGCGATGGCACGCTTGTCAGGACGGCCGCGGACCTCACACTCGGGTTATTTGGGCGAGATGAGAAGACATTAGGGCCAGAGCCTGAGCTGGAACCGGAAAAGAAAGGGAAAAAAGTCATCGTGGCATCAAGGGGTGAGCAAAGTGAGCAATCTTGATCCGACCTGCAACTACTGCGGACAGGAGATCCGATGGACTGACAACCCGGCGACGGGCAAGCTGATGCCGATAAATGCGGATGGAACACCACATGTCAACACCTGCCCTGCGATGAAGGCAAAGCAATCGAACCTCGATGCCTCCCCGGCTTCGAAAACAGCGCAGGAGGCACCACCAAAGCCCACAGAAGCACAATCCCTGCCTGCACCGGCATCTGTACCTAAGGAAGCGATTGCTCCTAAGATGCAGGGCAAAGCGTTCTCTGCGCTCGACCTCGCAGAAGTTACGAAAGTGACCGGGATACCTCGAGGGTTCATCATGTTGATGGGTGAACCGGGTAAGGAACGACCGTTCGTGCTAGGAGAAGGCTTGCTCTACAAAGGCGAGAGGAAGGGCTACCGATCAATACAGATTGAGATCGAGGAACTAGGCGATGCGAAAGGACAGCCAGGTTTCAAAGCAAAAGCAACTCTTTGGCCGAAGCTAAGACGCGAAGACTATGAGGTCCTCAAGCATCTGCCTCAAGACCCTGCGACCGCCAAGCTCGTTCTTGAAGAGCTCTCCCGTCCCTTCATCGATTATGGCACGGCAACTGCCGACAATGTCAAGATGAAGACCATGATGCCATATCTGCGAGAGCTCGCATCAACTCGAGCAAGGAACCGAGTTCTGAGGCTATTCACAGCATGTGGTCTCACGAGCTATGAAGAGCTAGCAGAAGCAGAAGTTGTCGAGCCAGAGTAAAAGTCGAAGAAAGAGGTTTCAAATATCTTCCCAAGGGCGTTACCCCCCTTTTGACAGGTCGCCCGTACTTCCTTTTCATCTCGGTTCCTTGAGTTCGATCAAGTCGCAGATTCTAAGGTCGCCGTTGGCAACCTGTCGCCTATTAGGCGGGAGGTTTTGCCTGCATTGTTTGATACTGGGCAATGACGGCTCTCACGCTAGCCATACCGCCCATTGCGAGCGTCACAATCACAAGCAAGCCTTCTGCTGTGACGGCGCCGTTGTTAAGCAGCTGAACAGTGTTTTCCAGCAACTTCGCGCCGATGACCGCTCCGGCCAATGCGCCGATATATGTCTCGCCGATGAGCTTCAAGTTCTTCATCTCAAGCTCGACTGGAGGATAGTCCTTCAATCGGATGAGAGTAGCCACTCCTGCAGCTATCAAGAACCAGAATGCCATTACTGCCGTATCCGCTGGTGTCATGCAGTCACCTCCTTTCTTTTGTCTCCCTTGCGGGGTTTATTTGAACGCTTCAATGAGCTACGAACTTGCTTGTGAGCTTAGGGGGCTCCGCCAGTGATGATCCTCCAGCCAGCAATGGCTGCGAGCACACTGACTGCAACTAATATGACCCTTTCAAAAACCTTCCACATCTTGTTCCAGACATCCGTTCTAAACTTCTTGGCTTCCTCAGTCTGCGCATTGATGGCTTCGCAAAGATTTTCCTTGATGACTTTCTCCAGATTCTCAGTCTTTTCATTATGAAGGAGGAAATCGCTATTGAGAGTATCAACGAGCTGAGGCCACTGGACTGAGATCCATTTCTCCTGTCTTTCCATTATGCCAGCGATCTGCTCCATGGCAAGAGAACTGCGGGTGATATAGTCCTTCAGATAATCTGGAATGTTGCTATTTCCGGGATTCATCGGCAGGCACTCCATTGACTATTTTCGGGGGAAGTACAAAATGATTGCGCTTGTTCTGACTTATTCAGGAATCGAAATCGACGCCACGGTCTTGACTGTTCCGTCATCATCTATCGAATAGTTGGCAAGCGGGTCGATTTTGTATTCCTGACAGACTTGCGCCCAGAACTGCGCTCTCTGTTGTGAGAGATCCGCCGCTCTCTGCATCAACTGCGATTTGTTCATCTCCAGTTCTCCAATCTGCGCGAGCATCTGGTGGAGCGAATTGCCGATCACTTCGAGCTTCTTCTTAATCTCAATGGGGACCTTGACCATGTGAGCACCAAATAAGCATTGGCACCGTTCGTTTTAAAGCTTGCCCTCAGAACGCGCTGCCTACAGCTTGCCACCATGCATATCCGAGAGGCGACCCCATTGCTTGCATAGATCCAGCTGCAATTCTCTTGATCCTAGGACCGTATGCGACGCTCGGAGCCCAGGCATCCTTCTCAGTCAAGACCGCCGACGGCGCAGCAGCAAACGCTCTCCCGAATATGATGTATCCCGCGCTTCCAGGCTTCGCGCTTCCACCTTGGACAAGTTTCTTGGGAGTGCCTTGGATATTGCCTGCTAGCAACCGTCTGACATAAGCGGTGCCCCGAACATCGAGCCTGGCCCCTGGAAGATATGGTCCGCCAGAATACGAGCCGAAAGGAGTGATTACTGGATCCCAGCCGAGCCCGAGCTTATTCGTGATGGCCGTGCCTTTCACAAATAGATCAGAGTACACAGGAGGAAATAGTGTGCCGATGCACATCTGATTCGTGGGGGTCATGTATATGCCAACAGGCGTAATCGATATAGCAGTCCCAAGACCCGCGCCCTTGCCAAGCGATTGAAGTATGTGAAGAGAGCTTAGACGGCTTATGAGATCCCCATCGCTGTTAAACTCCCACACCGTCGCAGTTCCGCTGTACAATCTCACGGCGGCCTGACCACTAGGATATTGAATGCCCAACGCCGCGCTGCCCGCCGGGTTCTGATAACCGGTAGCACCTGCCACGATGTTCAAACGATCAAGGAATGTCGCACTCCCTTTGACCTTGAGCGCGCCTGTCCGGCAAACGGTCCCAAGCCCGAGCGAATGGGCTTTAATTGTTCCGAATTGCCCAGTATCATAGTTCAGGACTGCAGTGCCATCGAGCGTGAAGTCCCCTTTCACATGGAGGTTCTTATTGACGGTCAGGTAATCGTCTTCGGCCCACTGCTTGCCGTCTACAAAGGTTTTCATTGCTCACACATCTTCCGTTAAAATCTCCGCGTAAGCCACGGCATTGCATTGCGTTATCCGGACTCGCAGCGTATCTTCGAACTTGATCCTGCCCTCGCCTTTCGCAAACTCGAAGTACACATCTTGCGCGCCTTCGACCGCCAGTGCCTTCATCAGCGTGTCATAAGTCGTGCCCAACTTACTGATTCTGTATAGACTGACTGTGGGACTGACTGCCGCGCTGAAATGAACCCAGATGCCGGCAGGTTCGAAATTAGCCGTGAAGTTGGTATCCAGTGTTCGAGCAGCCTGAGAACAATCTAGATCCGAGGACCGTCTCCGATAGACCGCTGCCGTCCTGACGGAATCTGCTTTCAGCTTGTTCAAGACCGCATCTGGGCTCGTCGTCGCCCATACAGAGATATTCGTGTCTTGAGTGGTCTTGATATAGACATGCTGAAATTGCTGATAGGTCAGCCCGAGGAAATCTCCTTGCACGACCTGATAGAAGTTCACGCCATCATCGAAGGAAACCTGGATTGTCTGGTCCGTCTCGATGAAGATGGATCGCATCCAGGGCTCATCGAGATTCTTAAGATTGTTCAGCAAATCGTCACTGGTATTGTCTGCGAAGGTTATTTTGCCTTCATAGTAGTCGATGACCGATATGCCTGCGGGGAAAGTCTGTGACCCGCCGCCTGTTGGATAGGTCACGATGAAGATCTCTCTCGTTTCCTCCATCTTTCGGAGAATCTCCTGAACAGAGACCCTCTGCTCTGGCGAGAGCACTATTCCGAAACTTTGGAGAACTTCTGTGATGCTTTGCCTTCTTCCCCGCGGCATTTCATCGCCTCAGATACCCTAGCGTTGCGAGCAGCCGCCATGTCTAAGGCGGCTTCGCGGTAGGCATCTATGGAAGAATAGTCTCTTGCCAACTTAATAATCCTATCGGCAATCTCAACCGGGTCATCTATATTAGCTACCTTGAGCTGCTGGGGCAACCAGTCGATCGAAGGTGACCCTAGAACCGGAGTATCTAGCAAAATATGGTCCAAAGCTGTGTATGCAAAGCTTTCAGACAAGAAAACTTGCAGGCCAGCGTGTACCTCTTGAATCTTCGTGAAGTATGTCTCGGGCTTCATCCAGCCGCAATCGACATAAGAGACTCCCATTCGCTCGGCGACCTTGGCATAAGCTCCCATGTTGTTTCCGTAGAGCAGGAGCTCTGGCGCGTCCTTCTGCGCGATCTTCATAGCCGCGAGTTGTGTCAAGATATTCTTCCGCAGACTCCAGGGGCAGAAAAGCGTGACACCGGGCTTTCTCTCGAGCTGCTTCTTGTAATTCGTGACTCTCTTCGTATCGAGCGGATAGGGCATGAAAAATCCTTTGCTCTCATAAGCCTTCCACATCCCGAGATCCCCGAACCAGATCTGATTGATGATTCCGCGGTCTTTCAGATTCAATACATGATCGAAGATATCGATTTCATTCGACAGTTCCATCTGCAGTAAAGGCGAGGTCCAAAGAACGAATTTTGTGGCTTTCAAGCGCCTGATAGGGTAAGCGTACAATTCATGATACGCACCAAAGATCACGAGATCGCTCTCCGTTATCGCCTTGTAGATGTTCTGCTCCGAAACATAAAGCACCTTCATTCCGAGATGCTCCATGTCTCTGAAGACTCTGCTCACGCCCGGGAAACTCTCTGGATTCGGCAAGATGCCATACACACTCATTTGAATCCCGCTCCTAGCAAGAAATAATCCTTCTCGAGGACTTTCACATCCTTCAACCCGGCGGTTTCCATCGCCGATTGTAGCTCCAATCTGGTGAAGGGGCGCTCATATTCCTTTTGTGACCCGACGAACAGTTCCTTCTTCGATGTTGCTTTGGCAACTGCTCGCGGATTATCGCCGTTCGTAGTCATAATAACTACGGCATTGTGGGAGAGCTTTGCATGGATGTCAATCGCGAGCTGGCGGCGGTCATCTATCCAGTGTTCGACCACTCCCTCGCTGTAGACCATATCGAACATCGGTTTCCTTGGAAGTTGGAAGATGTCCGCTTTGTATGACATTGCCCTGATGCGGCGAGAAACGATCGCTTCAACCGCCTGCTGAAGTCGCATTTGATAGATTATTGCATCTGGATCTATATCGAACAGCGTTACCAGACAATCATAATGAAGCGCCAGGCCGATGCCAAGCTTACCTGTTCCTGCACCTAATTCGCAGACCATCTGACCGGGCTTTGTGAATCGACCGAGATCTGGAAGCATTTCACCCGGCGAGACTATGATCCAGGTGATGTCTACGAACAATCGATCCAATTTCAATTCATACAATCCCAGATTTCTCGCCCGCCTTCTCTCCTATGATGAGATATTCATCAACTTCCCTGAAGATGTCGATCCTTGAAATCTTAAACTCGCACACTTCAAGCAACCGGAGAAGTGAGTACGGCGGATAGAACCGGATGTGCGTCGAATCTTCCTCACATATTTTCTCCGGACTCAGGGGCGTGGATAAGAAGATCCGTCCATTAGGCGTGAGCCACCTGTATGCCTTTCTCATAAATTCAATATCCCCAACGAGATGCTCTATCAACCCGAGAGCAATGACAGCATCAAAACTCTTTTCCAGAAAATCGACACTGTCTATGTTTGTGGCTATGAAATGACATTTCGGATGCTCCTCCTGAGCCTTCTGGATTATCTCGCCGAAATCGGCTCCCGTAACTTCGAAGCCTTTGTCCTGCAGCAGCTGTGTGAAAGATCCATCATTACAGCCGAGATCAAGAACGCGCGAATGTGGACGAAGCATGCCGAGCGTCTTGATGAATCGCTCTTGAGTCAGCGCGCGCTTTGTTTCTCCGTATCCTTTGTCGCAGTATGTAGCCTTCTGAACCGCCGCCCAATCCTGTGTCATCTGCATCCCTCCATGGCTTTCTCCTTAAAGGAAATTCGCATGCTCATTGTCTTTAATCAATGTATCCAAGACCTTGTTGAGCTCGTGCGGCCGGCAAAGAATTGGGCACTTGGATATATCCAGCCTTTTCTTGACTTCTCGGATTCTCTTCCCGCGCCATATCTCATAGAGCGTCTCGGTATTCGCGTCTCCGAGTTTGAATTGCTCATGATATCGGTGATTCAAGCAAAGCCAGACGCTGCCGTCTGCCGTGATCCCGCTCAAGAAATAATGACCAAAGCACTCCTTGTAAGTTCTTTTGCCGTCGTTCAAGAGATCCTGGAATTTGTAGTTCGCGACAAGCGTTCTTGGCCCTTCAATCTTCTGAAGCCTTCTGATAACAGACCTAAGCCATCGCTTGTTGATATCACTCGTAATCGCAGGACGGTAGTGAATATAATCGATATCGAATCGGTCCAGAAAATCCGCGAACGCCTCAATCTCATCGGAATTCTCTGGACTGACTAGGAAGCCCAGACCTACCCTTGCTTTGCGCTTCTGTTCAGCTAATGTGCGAGTGTTGTGCAGGACGCGTTCAAATTCGTCACTATGCTTGGTCCGTTCGTAAGTCTCTTTCGTTGCAGCATCCAAACTAATGTAGACGAATTTCATCAGATGACTGAGAGGCTTGATTTGAGTGTCGATGAAGCAGCCATTCGTATAGATCCCCTGGTCCAAACCGGCCCGATTCGCGATTTCCGTGATGAGTTCAAATTCCGGATTCAGAAGTGGTTCGCCGCCCCCTGAATAGACGACGCTCTTGACGCCCAACGATTGTGCCTCCCACAATATCTTCTTGGCTAATTGAAGATTCATGACATTGGGCTTGTGGCCTTCGGCATACCGACACCAATTGCATTTCAGATTACACTGGTCCGAGAGATCCATCTCTATCGAAATCGGATATACCCTGTTGCCGTTCAGGAATTTAGTTAGAATCTCTGGATGGAAGAAAATCTTGCTCGTGGGGTCGATGCAATCCTTTATTTTCATTTCACCAGCTCCTCATACGCTGAATGCAGGGACCTGCCGTATCTCTCCCATGGATATTGCTCCGCCAGCCGCCTTGCTGCGTCGCCTAATGAATCGCGTTTGAGAGGCGCCAGCATGAGGTCTTGGAGCGCCTGATAGATCGCCTTGGAATTTTTCGCCGGAATGATGATACCACTCACTCCGTCTTCAATCAGCGACCCGGCCTCTCTCGTGACTACACACGGCAAACCACAGGCCATCGCTTCCCAAACCACGAGTGCCTGCCCTTCCTCGACCGTCGGAAGACAGAAAACATCAGCCTGATTATAAAGATCGGCCATATCTGGAACCTCACTGATGAGCTTGATATTGCCCGGGAGATTCCCGAGCCGGATGTTCGTCTTGATCCACAATTCCCAATACTTGCCCGCGAGCGTCCAGGCGTCAAGCATGTAGCGGATGCCTTTTCTCAGAACATTATCTCCCGCAAACAGCACTCGATAGAGATCATGGCCTTGCGGTTTTGGCTGGAAATGCTCGGAATCAACGCCGAACGGGATGATTTTCACCTTGTTCTCGAGATGACCATAGGTCTGCGAGGCAAATTCGGATGGAACCGTGATCATATCCGCGAGCTCCAGTTCCTTGAGCATCCGGTCCATGGTAATCGGGTCGATAGCGTTCGAATATTCGGACTCCAAAACTCGAAGCTGGTGCTCCGGGTGCGTGGAGGCTCTTTCGACTATGACTTTGACTCCTTTTTCCTTGGCTGCCTTGATGCTCTCCAACCCCATCGAATTCCAGACATGGAGAATATCATACTGTTCCATACTGGTTTCGACTATCTCGCATAGGCGATGGTCGAAAAAGATGTCCTTCATGGCGCTATTCACAAGATCCGGCACATCCTCGAGCGTGAAGGTATCTATCTCAGCGCCGCACTTTCTTGCGCCGCTTATGGCGTTCTGAGCAGTCCAGCCGATGCCTCTCCCTAGATTCGCGGCAATCGCATACAGAACTTTCAAAATCCCATCACCTTCAGGAGCTCCTTCGCTCGCTCTTTGTATGTGTGCGGCTGCACGGCTTTGTAGCCTGCCTCGGCGATTCTCTCTCGTTCATTCTCATCCTCCAACCAATAGGCCACTTGCTTCCGGTAATCGAGCGGCTTACCGTCATAGACTGCCACTTCCTTGCCATCAATGAAAGACCACCCGCTGTCTGTCAACAAGAACCCGTGCATCGCCAGAATCTCAAATTGCCGCATGTTGACCGTATCGCCCGGGAAATGCGCGTTGAGATTGATCTTCACATGCTTGATTTCTTTGCGCTTTCTTTCTCCATAGATCGGTTCATGGAATGGCCCCCAGTCATTCCCATAGATCATCATTCTCTCATTCGCCATCCACATGCGCGAAGGATGGGCAGTGCCGATGAAACAGACATCAATCGTCTTCTGCTCTTTTTCTCCGTCCCAATAATGTGTCTCCGGGTCGAATGCGACGGGGAGGAACTGGACTCTGGGATCATCTTCCAATGGAGAATGATGCGCGTGAAAAATGAAGTCCCAAGCTGCCGCGAATTCCACGCCTTGGTCGCTTCTTCTGTCCTGAAATCTGAGATAATTATCCATCAACATGACTGCCTTTTTGTTGCCTGGAAGACCCTCGACATCGGCGAGATTCTGCCATCGGCGCTCTAAACCCTGATAGACGAGAGTGATGTCTATGTCCTGATAATCTTGCTTCACCCGCTCGACGGTGAGATTTCTTGCCTTGAAAACTTGGTGACCGAGCTGGGAGAATCCGCGGGCCATGAACAGCTCGGCGGCATCGAAATACTTCCATGGGGCCATGATCAATATCTGCACTTTTTCCACTTCCTTTCGATTTCATCTCTGATCTCAACGATCTGACGGGCAGACAACGAACGAGTCGCCACTACTGGGGCATATCCTCCCGCCTTTCCTTTATAGAACCATCGGTCATAATGGTCGTCGTCCTTGTTGAAACTTATGTCGTACCGCTCCGGGGAATCATAGATGTCCGAACCTGGATATGGCGTCAGAATCGTAATGTCGAATTCGTCTGGCTGCGCCGTCCTGATCCAATGCTCCGTCTGCGCCAATGTTTCCCGCGTTTCTCCGGGCAATCCGGCGATTAAGAATGCCTTGACCCTGATGCCCCGATCATGCGCGAATCTGACCAGACGGGTATTCATCTCGACCGTTGTGCATTTTCCTATTGTCTTCAAGATGTCATTCGAGCCAGATTCCGCTCCGAAACCGATCTCGTAGCAACCCGTTTCTGCCAATTGGTCGAGAATCTTTTCTGATGCCAGGTTCGCTCTCACGAAGCATCTGTAGATGATATCGCGCTCTTTCATGAATTCCGTGATGTCTCTGAGGCGCGGATAATCGACAGCGAAGATATCATCATAAAACATGATCGCATTGAACTTGAATCTATCCTGGACCTCGGCGATCTCTGCGTTGACATTCTCCACACTGCGTTTTCGCATAGGACCGCACATGACTTTTTTGGAACAGAAGGCGCAGGCGTATGGGCAGCCTCGCGAGGACATCATCGTTGTCGCATATCTTCTTCCAATTCTGTACTTGTATGAATGGATGTCTATCAAATCCCGTGCGGGAAATGACAGGGCGTTGATATCTATGTTCGGTGGAATATAGAGCTGACGATGATATTTCTTGTAAAGCTCGGGGTCGTTAAGAAGAAAATTCATCGCTGGCTCCCCCTCTCCGACTATCACCGTGTCCCATCCATCCTCGAGACACTTCATGGGTTTCGAGCTTGGGTGAGCGCCTCCAATGAAATTCAGAGCTTTCTCATGATACTTCTGAAGATATCGGAGAATCTTCAATGCGTAGCCATATTGCGGTGTTGTTGCGGTTACTCCATAGAAATCCGCGCCCCAGAGTTTCTTCAGTCTTGATTCCCACCGATGACCGGCAAGATCGACCACTACCGGATTTCCCAGATGGTGCGACCTGATGTGCGCGGCCACATAGAGGAGCCCGAGCGGCGGGTGCACCTTATCGTCAATCAAGAACGGGCTCGGCGGATTGATCAAGACTATGTCTTTCATGGTTTCACCGCTTTGATTATCATGTTCGACCAATCGAAATTTCGTCCGATCTCTTGGATATCGATCTCATCGAACCCCGCATCTTTCAATCTTCTGACTATCATATCTGGGTTGAATCCAGTCTTGTGTGTATTCTCTGCGTATGTCTGATCTCCGAAGACTTTCCGTTCGAATTCTTCGAATGGTATCTCCTGTTTGATGTATGCGTCGGTGAGAGAGTTGAGGTTCGGAGTCTTGATGTACAGCTCTCCTTTGCTTTTCGTGATTCGAAATAGTTCAGCAAAGATAGCATCGACTTCATATCTCTGGAAATGCTCAACGACATCGAGCGCGAGGATAACCTCGGCGCATCCATCTTTAAAGGGCAGGCTGCGGATGTCTGCGAGAATATCTGTAGCTTTTGCTAGCCGACAATCGACTCCGAGATAACCGTCGCGACGGTCATCTCCTGCACCTAAGTTGAATCTCAAACGCGTTCACCAACCTTCGAGCAATGGCTTCTTGAGACATCTGCTCGATGACCCATTTTCTTCCTGCTCTTGATAGCTCGTCATACTCTTTTTGAGAGCTGCACATTATCGATCTTATGGCCCCGATGAGTTCCTCCACATTAGCCTGCCGGATTATCTTCGCCGGGCTTCCCCGATAGAAATCTGGTAATGAGCCGTTGTTGCTGTGGATAACTGGAACCCCGCATGCCAATGCTTCAGCTATGACGAAGTTTCCTTGCTCGGCATAGCCCATGAAATTATACGGGAACTGAATCACGATTCTGCATTGACAATACAGTGGGGGCAGGTCTTCGTGTGAAACCCATATGCTCTCGGACTCCGGTTTCAGCTCGCCTCTGCCCTGCCAAAGCACCTTGAGCTTGAGTTGCCTTGCTGCGCTATCAATGAATCTGATACCCTTTGCCTCGATCATCCGGCCGAAGACTCCGAGGTCCCACTTTTTCTCAACCGATTGTGGCTTGAATCGTTCGACATCCACCCCTGTCTGCGGGATTCTCACGAGCTTCGGCTTGCCCCGACGATGAATCGCAATCTCCTCCGCTCCCTTATTCCCGCACACCAGAAGGTTGATTCCATTCTCTGTCTGAGCCCAGAATTGCTGGAACGCATCATCTTGCCACAACTCACTTCTATTCTCCCAAGTATAACATGCTTTCTTGACTTCTGGGAACATCTGAGAGAGCTGAGCGGTGAACGCAGAAAATGGCTCTTCCATCAAATAGATGAAGTCTGGGTTGAAATCCGTGATGTACTTCTCGATTCGGAAGAGCCAGAAGTTGATGAAATTCACATACGGAGCGCGATCAACAGATTGCAGAGGCAGTGGGAGCATCTGAAATCGTTCGTCGACTAAGCGTTTTCCAATCTCATCTCCCCATCGCTCTGGGCAAATTACCAGCACATCATGACCGAGCTCCGCTATTGTTCTCGCCATCGACCATTGGCGATAATTGATCATGCTGTGGCCAGTAATGACAAGCCTCATAGCCTGTGTTTCTCCCTCATCCAATCAATTGTTATTCCAAGCCCTTCTCTGATCCCCCAATGAGGCGACCAACCGAGCGTCTTGATTCTTGTGATGTCCGGGCATCGGACTTTCGGGTCATTCTCTGGGAGCATCTGGTATGCTATCGAACTCCTGGATTTGGTGAGCTCGATGATTAGCCCCGCTAGTTGATTAATCGTCATCATGTCTGGATTTCCAATATTGTACGGCATGTGGTCGCCCTTCTGCATAACCGTCAACAACGCGTCGATCGTGTCTCTATAGAAGCAAAAGGATCTCGTCTGATTGCCATCACCATAGATGCTGATTGGATGTTCCCGCAAAGCCTGCAGAATGAAATTCGGGACCGCCCGTCCGTCTAGCTCGCGCATGCCTGGCCCATAAGTATTAAAGATTCTAACGAGCCTAGTATCTAAACCATAAGTCCTGTGGCTCGCCATCATTAGAGCCTCGGCATACCTCTTGCTTTCGTCATAAACGCTTCTCGGGCCAATCGGATTGACATTACCCCAATATGTTTCCGGCTGAGGGTTGACTAACGGGTCACCATAGACCTCCGAAGTACTGGTGTATAGAATCCTTGCCCCCTTTTGTCTGCAGTAATCAAGCGCATATAGAACGCTAAGACTTCCGGACTTCATCGTTTCCAATGGATGGCTCAGATAATCCTGCGGGGCCGCTGGCGTCGCAAGATGATACACTTCATCTGCTTCATCCAGCGTTTCCCATGTGCTTGCATTGTTGCAATCAAGGATTCTGATAGAAAGCTTGTGACCGTAAGCTTCCTTTGCTAGTTCGAGATTATCTCTGGCGCCAGTAATCAGATTGTCTATTACGATGACCTCATATCCACTGGCTAACAACCGACACACCAGATGGCTTCCGATGAATCCGGCACCACCAGCGACTATCGCTTTCGCCATCAAACCCTCTCCTTCCAGTAGTTGAGCAGGTCCTCCATCGTCTTCTCGAAAGGAATCGTTGGCGACCAGTATAGTTTCTCTCGAGCCTTTTGATTCGAACCGACAAGAATCGGGACATCCGATGGCCTCATTCTCTTCGGATCCTCCCGCAATTCGATGCCTCTTACCCCTGCTATATCAAGAAGCGTTTGAAGGACTTGCATCATAGAGCGTCCTTCGCCTGAGCAGAGATTGAACCTCTCGTAATCTTCCTTGAGTGGAGTGGTTGGTGAACCCGCGATCATATACTGCGCCGCAAAGAAATAGCCAGTCACTATATCCCTGACATCGGTGAAATCCCTGATGGCCTCCAAATTCCCGTGCTCAATTATGGATTCCTGTTTCCCCGCCAATATACGCGCGATCTGTTTGGCGAAAGTCGAGGTCACGAAAACCTCGCCTCTTCTCGGCCCGGTATGATTGAATGCTCTAGTAACAACAACCCTAATCCCGTATGACTTCGCGTACTGCACTGCTAGCATGTCGGCTGCTACCTTCGAGACTGCGTAAGGCGAGACTGGCTGAAGTTTCTGCTCTTCTTTGATCGGCAATTCAGCTGGCAGGATCGGAGCTCCATATTCTTCCGAACTGCCGGAGAGATGGACGATGCACGGATGTTTCCGTGCTGCCTCGAGAATATTCAGTGTGCCCAGAATGTTCGTCGAAAGAGTCTCTTGAGGAGCGCGCCAAGATTCAAGCACGAATGTTTGCGCTGCCAGATGATGTATGAATTCCGGCTTGACTTCCTCGACCGTCTTTGCCACCGAATATGCATCTCTGATATCGCAATTGTGGAGCGTGAGCTGGTCCGCAAAATCTCTTATGTTCGATAAATCACTTCTCCACCTGGTTGTCCCATGGACATCCGCGCCCTCTTTCAGATAAAGTTCTGCTAGATGCGAGCCCGCAAATCCCGTGATGCCAGTTATCAGCACCTTCATTCCAACCCCTCCAAATGCTCCCATATCTTTATCGCCGCGCCGCCGACTTTTTCTCTCACTACTTCACGGCCAGCGGACCACCAATCGTAAGAGGTCGCGCCGACAAGCTTATTGACAATCAACTTGCACCCGCAAAGATAGGCTTCTGCAACCGTCCTTTCAAACGGCTGCGGCGTCTCTGGCAAATGTACGAAGTATTCCGCGTTTGAGTACATCGCTGGCAATTCTGTATTCGGGACAAATTCCCGGTACTCAGAATTTGCTGGGAATCTGATTGTACCATCTGCCTTCGCCCCGACGAAGATGAAATGCTTTTCAGGATGCTCCGACGCATAACTGAGAACTGTATTGATGCCCTTGAATGGCAGTAAGCTATTGACTCCGATCACTAACCCGGGCTGGCGCGGAACACCCGCCTGAGGCTTGAATCTCTCGACCTCTATCGGGGAAGGAATGCAAACATTCTCTCCCATGCTCGGGAAGACATGCTCATAGGCCTGCCTATGGAGTGGGGAGAGAAAGATATTCAACATCGCATTCTGAAACAGCTGCTTCCAATTCTCGAGCCCGGCGCACTCCTGACAGACTATACCTTGCCTATAGAAGAGACGCCACTTACAGAATGCATAATCTGACGGCCAATTGACAAATGGTTCTTTCAGCCTAAATATCCGGTCGCCGAATTGAGTGATATTCTTCAATACAATGACATCAAAGCCGGTGAGATCCTTCATCGTCTCGTTTGTGAAAGATACGACTATATGACCGCGATGCCACCCCTCCTTCATCATGACTTCTGTCGACATCTCTGCTCCCGAGCCGATACCAGCGAAGATTGGGAGATCATTAAGGATTGCAACCTTCATACCGACACCCGTTCTCGCCCATTCAGATCCATCTGGATTACTGTGAAGCCGCATTTGTCGCATCGAACAAAGCAACCTTCATATTGATTGCCCCCAACATACAAAATCTGCTTCTCCGCGGCTGCAGTCTGAAGTCCATCGCTCGGATTCTCTTGCATGGACACGGATATTCGCAATCTTTGCAGGTGTCCATCGCAATCCTTCATCGGGCATGATCTTCCTATATGCTCTATTGTCATGTCATCACCTGAATTTCATCCTTCAATGCTGTGAGAAGAGAACTCGGCTTCGGAATCCTCCAGCATCTCGTCTCAAGATCCTCACCGAGCTGAGTCATGAGCTTGATCCATTGCGGAAGTATGATTGTCTGCCAATCGTATTTCTTGAGCGCCCAATCTCTGAGCTTCTTTGTGTAAGCCTCTGGCCCGGTGTTAAGCACGCGCTCGAGTGCGGCCACAGCTTTGTCGATATCAGGTAACCAATAGCGTGCTGGGATCTGATTCCATTCCATCGTCTGGGCTGGAACGAGTAGTTCTGGTGTCGGCTCAAGCAGTTCTGTCATCGATGTACAATCGGTCGCGACTACAGGGACCCCGCAACTTTGTGCCTCAGCAATCGGAAGGCCGAAACCTTCTGAACTCGAGGTGGACAAGAGAACATCAAATCCGTTATAGATGCATGACAATTCCTCAGCCGGGAAGCCGATGAAATACTGATAGCTATCAGGCATGTGAATATGCTGAAGCCCGAGAAATTGCGCCACTGCTGGTATGTCGAACGCATCATCCCGCTTCGGTTCCGTATGCATGTAGACCCTGACCTTGATATCTGGATTTCTATCTGTGAACGCTTTGATGATCTCCAATTGCCGCGGGATCAACTTCCGGATTCCCTTGTTCATCTGCACCATGCCGATTACGAATGCATCATCTTCCCATCCGATGTTCTGTTTGAAGGCCGCCTTCGGCTGCTCGATAATCGGCCTGAAAACAGGGGTATCAACTCCGTGATAGATCGTTGTTACATGAGGAAAGCCAGCTTCCCTGATCTTCTTCTCCCCGTACTTGCACATCGCGATTGCGTGGAAGGTGTATTCATGAAGCTGCTTCGCAACCGGAGGTAGGACACATTCATGATCGATTGGAATATAAGGCACGAATGCTCCTTGGGCTTCTCGAATCATGCGGCCTAAGTGATTCAAGGGCCATAGATCATATTGCGTACAGCATATGTCGAACTGATATCGCTTGAAAGCTTCCACCGTCTCGACTTCGGAGAATCCACCACCCATCGGAAAATACGGGATGCCGTCCAACTCGACGATGCTTCCTGAAAATCCGAAATTCGGAGAGATCCCCATGCGGAATCCGGCATCTCTCAAACCTCTGGTGATATGTCGCGCGCAGACTCCGTAGCCGCTATTAGAAAATGGCGGATTCGAGTACCAAAGAATGGATGGTAGGCGATCCATTAACCCGTCCCTTCTGCTCTCCTTGAGAAGCTGCCCTTCGAAATCCTTATCGGCAGTACCTGTTAAAAGCTTTCGCTCATCATCGAAAAATGCAAAAAGGAAAAGGTTTGATGTCCTACTTCCGCGTCACAGTGCCTTCCCTGTTCGGCATGCCAGCTACGAGGATAAGTTCGTAGCTTGCACTCACTGTTCCAACAACGGTCGCGTTCTTGTAGAACTTCACCGTTCCGTACAGTGTGTGTACTGGAGCCTTCAATCCACCCTGGACCGCATATCTCGCAGTCGAGGATGGCTTGTAGGCTGCCGAGCCTGTCCTCAACACAGTCTTGTCGCAGGTTCCGTATCTGTCAATCAGCGAGATCTCACCTGCAACCGCCTGTCGATCTGAATCTGACAACTCGAGATGCATGTAAGTCATTCTCGCGACAGACCCTGGGCCAATCGAATATGACCCGAAGGCTCCAACGGTTCCTGCGCCGCCTCCAGTCGATCTCGACCGCTTGACGACATCTGTGGGGATTATCTCGTAGACAAACTCGCCGCGGTAGGGATCGTAGACTTGCTTCCGAAGTATCTTCACTTCCATCTAATCACCCTATCCTGGGCCGGTTCTCACCGGCGCAAGCCCGCCGAAGCTCACCGGTCTGTACGGTATGAGCTTCTTCTGGAGCTTGTCTAGAGTCTCTGGCTCAGTCACTTCCGCTATGCTGCATTTGGCAAGGTCGAACTTGAGCTCCGGGCAGATCGTCTTGTTGATTGGGTTATAGACTGTGAAGCTTGGGTATTCGAAAGACCCGCCCTTCATCAGGTAGAACAGACCGTTGTAGGTTGGATCCTCCCACGGTGAGTCTTCCTGACTGATGTACCCGACCCTTCTGTTCGCAGTCGTGGCTATCGGGACTTTCGAAGTTCCCCACAGCCTCGTCTCGAGCGGCAGGTTCAGGTATACATACGCCGGACCCTTGATTCCGACTACGATCTCGAACAGATGCTCGAGCGATAGCGGCTTCAGGTTCTCGATGTTGTACGGACCTGATTCCTGCCCTCCAATCACTGCGACATCTGCGCCCGAGCTGTCTTGCCATCTCCAGACATAGCGTCCGAACTCGGCCTGCACGACGGAGTAGAACTTCTTCGTCCCTTCATCCGGATCCCGGAGAAGGACGAAGTATCCCGGCTTCAAGAAGTCATATGCCATCTCGTTCCCTCATTTATTAGGTAGGAGCAACTCTGGCACCCTCACTCTCCGACTATCAGCATGGGCATTACGACTGTGCCTGTGGCGACTGTTCCGAGGACAATGTAGTCTGTGCTCGCGACATGCGGCCTTCTGAGCGTAAAGGATGCGTAGTTTCCGACGGACCCCGGACCTACTAGGTTCACCAACAGCATCGAACTGCCGATTGTTGGGCCATTCATCGGGAAGATCGCCTTTATGCTCTTCATGTCCAGCCACTTGGCATTGGGGCGCAAAACTTCTGCGCTAGGCTGTATCGTCACTATGGCCAAGACTATCTTCGCGCCCTTGCCGCCGGTTCTACCGTCGAGGACACCCTTCATCAATGGAACTATTGAAACGGTCATCGCTTCACTCTCCTATGATGAGCATGGTCTTGGTCAATGTGCCGGTCGCTGGTACCCCGCCTTCAAGTCTCGCCGTGCCGTTGTTTGCCACATTCGTCTCATATACTCTGTTGAGCTCGAACGATGCGTAGTTTCCAACCGAGCCTGGACCGACTAGGTTCACACCTACGAACTGGCTTCCGATTGTCGGGCCTCCGGTCATGAATACCGCCTTGAGCGATTTCATGTCCAGCCACTTGGCATTCGGACGCAGGGCTTCTGCTGAGGGCTCAAGCGTTACTTGAGCGAGAACCCACTTCATGCCCTTGCCACCTTTCTTGACATCCAGCTTTCCCTTCAAGAGCGGTACTAGTGATACGGTCACTTTCTCACTCTCCTAGGATAAACATGGTGGCTGTTATCGTTCCAGTTGCCGCGTTCTTGATGCACATCGTACCCTTGTTGGCCGAATATGTCATCGTTATCCTGCGGTAATCGAACGACGCGTAGTTGTTGACCGAGCCTGGTCCGACTAGCTTCGTCACGATAAGGAAGCTTCCGACTGTCGCTCCTGGCTGGATCAAGATCGCTTTGATCGTTTTCATGTCCAGCCATTTTGCATTCGGATGCAGAGCTTCCACTGACGGCTCTAGCGTGACCTGGGCGAGCACCGCTTTGATGCCCTTGCCACCGGTCGAACTGTCCAGCTTGCCCTTGAGTAGGGGCTTTAGACTGACAGTCATGCGTTCAACCTCCGTTCCCACCACCTAAGCTGGCTAAAAAGCCATCTTAGGTTGGTATCTCCGAGATCAGGACTTTCTGTTTCGCGAGGGCGAAACCGAACGGCTTGATGACCTGCCATCCCGCAGTGATCGCGTATCCTCTTAGGAGCACCGATGTCTCCTCTGGGATTACGAGACCCTTGTCGAAGACGACTATCGGCTCTTCCATGACATCAATCTCGCCTTCGAGATTGACCACGGGGAGCTTCTGGTCTCCAGCCTCGATCCTTATGGCTGCAAGCTTGTTTGACTGGTTCGGCAGCACTAACCCGACAATGCCGAGGTAGACATCCTCGATGACAGTGTTGTTGATGACATCCTGCCATCCGGCTGTCGTCAGGTTCCTGTTCCAAGTCTCTCTGCCCGTGGTTGTTCCAAGGGCGAGATACCTTGGCCTGATCGGTGTCTCTCCGAACTGCTTCGATGTCGGGAAGAACCCGCCATCTTCCAGTCCCCATGCCTGCTTCGCCATGGATGCGGCTTCCATCCTCGTGTCAGTCAAGACCTGTTGGAACTCTGGCCATTCGCGCTTGACCTTTTTCCACTCCATGATCACTGGCATTTTTGTTCCTCCTTCTTAGGCCGACGGCTCTTAGACCGTCTTGACCCTCCTTCCAGCGGCTGGTGTCGCTGCCTGTCTGACCGCAGGCGCATGCGACAGCATCGGACCCCGTCCGATTGTCGCGACCTTTGACTGCACTCTGGCTTTCAGCTGCGCAGCCATCGGGAACCTGTCGATCAGGCTAGGGCTTCTGCTGAGTACATTCAGCCCTGGTCCCGGAAGGTTTGCCTTCGCACGCGCAACCCTGGCTCGCGCACGGCTCACTAGCTCCTGGACTTGTTCACCTGCCAAGGCATCACATTCCCAGAAGCTTCCTGTTGCTCGCCCCAAAAGACTTGCCTAGATTCCAGGTCCGCCTGCCGATATCCTCGACCACTTGGACGGCGCCATGGCTCTTCAGCCCTAGCACATCATCCTTGAGGCCCGTCAGGTAACCCTTCGTGTTGGCAATTCTGTCCTTATAGACGAGACGCCCTGCTACGGACTCCAACATTTTGGAAACCTCCGAGGCTCATTTGTGTCCCATAGCGTTATAAAGATGATTGACACATTTACACAAATGGATGCCTACCATAGAAACAGAACTCGAGCGCATCGATTTGTGGATTGAACACAAAAGTCTGCTCAAAGCACATGTCGCAATGCAGAAGAAAAACTTAACGATCTGGATAAGAGAAGCCATCGCCGAGAAAATTGAACGAGAGATGTCCAGACCGCCTCTTACAAAAGTGATTGTCGCTGGGCATCGCATGGAAGGAGAGAAATGATAGCGACCTGGGCCAGATTTTTCCGAGTTCAGACTTTAGGGGCGACGGCGATGGCTCCTGTTCTCGGAGCTGCTGTTGCGATTGGGCTTGATATACGATTGGTCTGGATCTTCATTTGGGGAGCGCTCGTTCATCTGTTCGGATTTGGCTTCAATAATTGGTGTGATCGCGAGCATGACAAGCTCTCGAAACATCACTCAAATCCGATTGCAAGAGGCGAGCTCGATGCTGATGAGGCACTCAGGCTTATCAGCGTCGTCTGGTTGGCGCAATGGTTGCTCCCACTCTTGTTTCTCCAAACGGCTCTCTATCCTGTCTATGGTGCCATGCTTTCGATGAATCTTTTCGGAACCGCCTATAACATGTGGTCAAAGAAAATCAGGTGGTCGGGCTTTCTTCTTGGTGGCTGGAGTGCCACTCTCACATTGTCTGGGTTCATCTTCTTCTCGACCGATATCAATCGAATCATTCTGATTCTCTGTGTCATCGCATTCATGCAATGCTGGTGCCAGTGGATCGAAGGCTTGGTCAAGGATGCAAAGACCGAGAACAATCTCTGGAAAATAATCTCCGTGAAAATGAGTTTCTGGGCGTTCGTCTTCCTGTGGATCTCCAAAGCCGCTCAGCTCTTCTCGCTTGACGCATTCGCTGATGAATTCCTCAACGCAGATCCAATAATCATGGGCTCTGCATTTGCCGCGATGCTTCTTTCTATCTTCATCTGGTATAAGATATCGGTAGAGTCTGATCGAAGCAGATTGCTGAAACTCTCCGGGGTTCATGAAATCATCATCTATGCGGCGCCGGTACTCATGCTTTCTGCAATCATCGGTTGGCAGGGCTCCGTCTTGTTTCTGCTCATCCCTCTGCTCTTCTATCTTGAGATAAATCGCGCACTCTATGGACATGCTGGGAGGCCAGATGTATGAAATATAAGATGAAGCAGGGCTATGACCAGACAAGATGGATGCCAATCCGCTTCCGCGGGTTTATAGATCTTGCGCGACCGTTCACTCTCATCGCTCCATTCCTCGGCGTTGTTCTCGGAATCTTGGCTGTCGGTGGGGCAACCGGTCTTCATGTTCCCTGGGAAACGATTGTCTTTGCTGGCGTAACCATGGTTCTCGTGAATGCTGCTTCGAATTCTCTGAACCAAGCTGCTGATGTCGATACCGATACAATCTCGAAGCCCTATCGACCGATCCCTCAGGGGATAGTCAAGGCTGAAGAAGCACGGTTCTTTTCCTTCGTCCTCTATGCGTTTGCGCTCTTTCGCTCGGCCATGATTTCCGAATGGTTTTCCATTTTGACGCTTTCTATTATCGTCATGACTCTGCTCTACAATATGGAACCAGTGAGATTCAAGCGCAGAGGCTGGTGGGCGAATGTCGCGATTGCCTTCCCTCGAGGACTGCTTGGATTCCTCGCGGCGTGGTCCGTCGTAACTCCGCCAACCGACATACTTCCTTGGGTCCTCGGCTCTATGATAATGTGCTTCTTGATCGGCGCTCAGAACACCAAGGACTATGTCGATGTTCTCGGAGACAAACAGTGTGGATACATCACACCGGTCATCAAGTATGGCCCAACCAAGACCGCTTTTCTTTCATTACCCTTCATCCTGGCTCCGTCTATCGCGCTCATGGCTTTGGGAGGGCCTCGAACAACCTTTCTGCCATCCTCCGCTGAATGGGTCGGGCTTATCACTTTCTGGCTCGGTGTTATAATTGTTCATTCGATGATAAATCATCGTCGTCAGGATTTCAAATCGCTCGAGAACAGTCCTTCCTGGGGCTTCATGTATCTCACACTCCTGGCCTACATGTTGGGCTTCGCGATTATCTATAACATTTGAAGCATATTGGCCAGGGGGTTGTGTATAACAACGGGAGGTAGAAATGCTAGAAATAGACCTTGGAACTGCAGCCGTGATCTTCCTCTTTGCCTTTGTGTTCGAGCTAATCGATTCGAGCCTTGGACAAGGGTATGGGACTCTGGGCTCTCCGACATACATCCTTCTCGGGTATAACCCGAAGTTGGTAGTGCCGGCGATTCTTCTGTCTCAAACGGTAGGAGGCTTGGTTGGAAGCTACATGCAGAATTATTGGGGGAACGCCGCATTCTGGGGCAAGAATAAGCCCAAGGAACAACTCATCTCGCCGGATCTGAAACAGACACTCATAATCGTAGGTGCTGGTGTCGGCGCAGCCGCTGTAGCTGCCTGGTTTGGAGTAGAGAAACTGACCGGTGATGAGATACGAATCTATCTCGGATTCCTCGTCCTCGCTATCGGGATCATTGCTCTCAGTGGACGCGCGTTGAAGTTCAGCTGGAAGAAAATGATTGGGGTCGGGGTCTATTCGGCCATCAACAAAGCTTTGACTGGCGGAGGATACGGACCTGTCACATGTGGCGGGCAAGTCGTTTGCGGGACAGAAGGGAAGCGCGCTGTTGCAATAACGAATCTGGCGGAGCCGCCGATTTGCGTCACGGCTTTCGTTATCTGGATGATCTTCAGCTACAATCCTGAGTTCATTCCGATCGTAGCACCCATGGCCGTAGGGGCTGGGCTTGCCGGCATGATCGGTCCCTGGTTCACATACAAGACCCCGCCTGCATGGTTCAAGTATGTCTTGGGCATAGTATTCGTCCTGCTCGGAATCGGCGTGCTCGTAATGGGGATTAAAGCATGACCGTCGAAATGCTGATCCGCAAGTGGGATTCCCCAGAGACCATACGGCAAAAAAGACAGGACTGGACCTACGAGCCCCTCTGCCCGGAGACTGTATGGCATAGCAATGAGATGCCCAAGAGTTATGCCTGCTTCCTCGAGTCCTGTATGAAAGTTTGGCCCGAAGAACCCGTCACGCGAACGCACTATGAATTGGACTACACCTATGTCTTCAATCGTTTAGGCGATGTTGCGGGGAAATGCATCCTCGATGTAGGTACCGGGGAGGGTCGGCTGGCGGTTCATCTCGCGCTTCAAGGGGCCAAGGTATATGCGCTAGATTGCCGAGACTATGGCTATCGTTTCGTGGAGGCGAGAAAACATGGGGCGGATGTCGCATGGATTCATTGCGATGTGGAGGAGCATGTCCTGAGGCCGATTTTTGATACTGTCATATCCGTAAGTGCGCTTGAGCACCTGGATTACGAGAAGGCGCATCGCTGCTTCACAGTGATCCCTCGTTGCCTAAAGCCTGGCGGGCATATGATAGGCACCCTCCTCTGGTCGCCTCTCGGAGCGTATTTCGGTGACGCTCACGGATATTCCCCCGCCGACTTCGCTCGGGTGGTCTATGAAACTGGCTTCTTGCCGTGCCCTATTGTTGCTCCTTCTGAAAAATATTGGTACGCGGCATGGGAGAACTACAAGAAGACATACCCGGGCTATTCCTATCTGCCGACCGGATTTGATATCTTTGTCTCCGTCACCAAACCGATGAGAAAATCTCCGGCGTGGTCCAGGGATGGAGAAATTGAGAAGGAAGAATGATGAAGCGCGACACTAAGACTGCCCTCTACAAAACTCTTACCTATCGAGCGGTCTGCCTGATATGGATCTTCTCGATAGCCTATTTTCTTACGGGCGATGTGATCCAAGGGATGGGCTGGGCTCTACTCCACCAGGCGGTGCTGACGCTCTTCTATTTCGTACACGAAAAAGCATGGGACAGGTATCTGAAAACCTAGATTACCTTGGTCCTTGTCAAACCTGATGGCTGCCCGGCTCCTGGTCTTTGTGGCGAGCCGACTATCTTCGTGCGGAGCCTGGACTCGCGCACTTCGCTGATGATCGAGCTCACTATCGTTCTCAGGTTTTGGCCTAGTGGCATTCTGACTATTGGCATTTTCTTTCCTCCTAGACTGTCTTGACTCTTGGCAAAGTCGGGATTGGACGGCTTGAGACTTCTGGAACAAGCTGCATCACGATATTGTATGGATACCGGATGTATCCCCAGTATTCCGCTGGCAATACAGGGACCGTCGATGGAACTCGCGGGATCATCTGCTCGATGTTCGGCAACTTGGTGACCACTGCTATCTTCTCTTCGACCAATTGCCTCGTCATCGCATAATGTCTTCTGACTTGCTGGCGCGGTGGCATGCCCCTTTTCCCGTCTTTCCCTTCTATCTCGTACAGTGGCACTGTCAGACCTCCTAGAAAGTCTTGACCCTCGGGGACTTGGGCAGCAGTGTCCTGCCGAACCTAGACTGGATTATGTTCTGCCACTTGTCGACTATGGCTTTGACGCGCGGCAGATACAGCGGGTTCGTTATCGGCTGAATGACCAGCGGCCCCCTTGCGAATGGTGGTAGGCTAGGCATCTTCTCCTCGACGGAACTATGTTCTGCCATCATATTTATTACTTCCGAATTGCGCTCCTCGCACTCTCTATTGTCCTCCTGTCATTCTTCTGCGCGTCCTCTATTGTTCTCCTGCTGTCTTTCTGTATTTTTCCTGTGTATCCTCTGCGCATCCTCTATTATTCTCCTGTTGTGCCTCTGCGTTTTTCCTACGCGTTCTCTATGCATCTTCTATTGCATGTCTGTCATTTTTCCTGTGTTCTTCTAGCATTTCTTCTGTCCTTTGATCTGAATAGAGGAACAGCCTGGCTCTTCTACGCACAGAGGTCTTGCTACTGTCTCGCCGAAGCGAACGGTCTTTGATGCGTGTTCGTCGGCAAATTGAAAAATACTTGCACCGTCAATGTTCAACAGATGCCTAGAGTCCTTGACACTCGAGACTTCCGAGAGATCACGGAGATGTCCTGCGAGCATCTGTGGAAAGACCTGTTCGAGCGTGATGATTGGAGGCCCGAAGGCGTCTCCCTCGAGGAGTGGACAAAGAAGGTGCGCGAACCGATTCTGCTGCGAATGAAGGAGAAGGGCTACGATCCTGCGAAACCGGAGGACAGATGCAAGGCTCTCAAGTTCAATGAAGCGATGGAATGGGGTTGCTCTTTGGTCACTAGCAATACCGAGATCAACCCAGAGAAATGCGCAGTCGGACTCCATGGCAAGGTTGATATCGATTTCGTCGGCAAGGACCGGGCGATGATCGGCACGGTTCACTACCATCCTGATCAGCCTCAGATCCGCGCGGAATCCCACGATGAGAAGACTGGCGAGCGTATACGAGCTCCGATGCACAAAGTCCCATTCGCTTCTGATGAAGATGTCCCTGAGATCTTGCAGGAGATGCTCGCGCCCGATCGAGAACGCTTCCGCCTTCAATGCATCGCTGCAGACACGAATACCGTGTGCTACGACATGAAGGACTACCGGAAGGAGCATTGGACTCGGGCTATCGAAAATGTCTGCAGAGGCGAGTACGCGGGCTTCTGCAAGATGCCTATGGTCGGAGAGAAGATCGCGCTGCCTCTTCTCTTCGAGGACCTCGTCAAGCAGGGCGTGGTCAAAAAGTGGTTCGTGAGGACCGGCACTAAGCTCAGAATCGAGTGATTCGAGCCCCTAGTCAATCTACGGTTTTGAGCTTCCGATCAATTGCTCGCTCCTTTTCAAGTTCTTTCTCTGCCTCGGCTGCTCGGTCAATTTGCTGAGCTTCGTATTTTGTCTTAACAACCCGTTTGAAAGATTTGTCCAGAACATATTTCTTCTTGATGAGCACTCCATGGCCCTTGATATATGGTTTGATCCAGATTTTTGTGAAGCGTTTGCCGCTAGAAGTATAGCGCTCATTTCGGAAGTGCCTGAAATGCCCTCTCACCCAAAAGGCATGCGAATACTGAAATGCCTTCTCCTGTTGTAGCTCGTAGATGTATCTTCTGAGATCTCTTCTGGCTACAACTCTTGCGCCGTCTGGCAAAGGAAGAAGTCCCTGCCGGAGTCTCCTCGCATTGGCTTTCGTACGATTAATCGGGATAATGTCCACATCAGGGGTCTCGAGAAGGTCTATGAAATTGTATAGGAAGTTGTATGGGAATTTCTCTACTAGCATTGCTCTGCGCATTCCGGCATTTATCATTTTATCTATGTCATCCCCCCATGGCTGCATTAGCCGTTTTTGCACTTCACTTGGAATCTTCCCTTCCTTCAGCGCCGTCCGCAGTAATTCCCAGTTATCAGTAATTATGCTGATGGCTTTTACGCTACCGTCCTGTTGTTCACAAAAAATATATGCAGTTTGAATCGAATCAAAGGATTCCGAAGTTGTGAAGAGAAGGCCAATGAATCTTGTTCCCCAAGACCAACTGATATCTGATGGCATGTATCTCTCCAAAGGCGATTCGAAATCCAAGAAAACGATACGAAATGGTGAATGAATTGGATGTGGTTCATTGTCTGTCATGGCCATTAATCTGGTAATATCGGAATCGAATTCATAGATAAACGCCTGTCTAAGAGTACGCGCAAGAAGATCGGGGAAAACGGCTGCAGAGTTTGCTGGATGACCTTCCAAGGCTTCCATTGCAGTATAGCGTTCTTTCTCGGGCAAATTCCATATCTGATTGATTATTCTTGCTTCTTCCGCACTTGTTTTTTCCATGGCTGCGCGACATTTCTGATAGGCCATTCAATCACCTTGTCTCAATACTTTCTTTCTGGCGACTATTCTCTTCGCGATGCTCTCAATCTGGGAATAGAAGGTGTCGATAATCCGAGCAACAGAATCGCTGTTGGCGGGATATTTCCTCATGCCATCCGACCGAAGCAAGTATGCCCCAATTCTATCGCCATTGGAGATGTTGTTCACGGCTTCTTTGAGTGCCCATTGCAGGATTAGAAATTCATGCTCCAAACTCTGCGGACTCACCTTTGCTTGAAGGTCTAACAGTGCTTTTTGAAGCTCCTCCGCTGATTCGATATTCAATGGCGGCTCAGCTATGGGCTTGACGCTAGTTCCCATATCATGGGAACTACTCTTGATGTCAGTTCCCAAAACTTTGGGAACTGTTCCCAAGCTTGGGAACCATTTTTCTTGTTGAGCCAGATTTTCAGATTTCTCAAAAGTTCCCAAGTTCCCAAGATTTTGCCTACGCGCGTATATGTTTGTGCTCTTCTCTGCCTTCTTCGCCTTCTCATCTGCCTCCTCTACGCGCGCGCGACTTTTCATGGGAACTTGGGAACTGAGAGAAAAAGAAGTACTATCCAGATCATCTATATTAGTGGTTCCCAAAGTATGGGAACTTATGGGAACCTGTGGGAACTTCGTGTATAGCCGTTTCCACTCTGCCGGATATGTGCCTTCATCATCAGGCATGGTCTTCGGAGGTTCACTACCATCCGTGTTGAGAGCCTCTATCCAGGATGTGTCACCACCCACCAGACATTCAGGTACGAATGCAGCCCGAAGTTTTCTATCTCCGATGGCGACTTTCCTCACACGGACATTATCACTATCTAGCACCTGGTCATAAGGGATTCCGCCTTCATCAGCCCCTTGCTTGGCAAGCTCGATGAGGCTCGTCACATGATATCCGTCATCAGCGAAGTTGTTGTATGTATCCACGATAGAATCGGTGACAAACCAGCCTGGCACGAGCCTGCCACCAACCTTCACCAAGCCCCCAGCCTGTCTCCAGATCTGATCTTCTCCCGGCCGAACAGTTTCGCTGCCTATCGTCGTGAATCCTTCTTCCTTCGTGACCGTCTTTTGCGTGCGCTCATGCACGGCGATGTCCCTAAGGAACCATGATGCGAATCGACTTGCGATGCTTCTCTCCACAGCCCATGTGCTGTCCTCGACAGGCGTTACGACTGTTTTAACAAATTCTGTGATGGTCGGCGCGGGCATATCCAGCCCACACTTTTTACAGCCGTGCTCGAAAATCTTGAGGCCGAAGTACACGATAGCCCACTCTTCTGCTCTCTTAGGCGATACCCAAGTTTCCTTGGCTTTGCGTATCTCTTCCCTCCAGTCTTTCAGCATGGTGAGCAGCTCGTCCACCGTTGGATGCTCTAGAACCCACCACCGAATCAGCCCGTAGCCAATGGGCTGCAGATCCTCGAACGCTCTCTCGAGCGCGATGTTCCCCTTTCGCCGAACTGCCTTGGCACTGGAATCAAATCGGTCAACGAGCCAGCGCTTCAATTCTGCTGGAGAACCGCCCAAGGCCGGGGTGTTGCCTGAGAGTTGAAGTGTCGCACGGGAATTATATTTGAGCATTTCCAAGCTCGTTTGGCCGCGCTTTGTCACACTCCATCTCTCTGCCGATTGCTTCAATGTTGGGTTGACCCCCGGCTTCAGCCTATCGGCTTCTTCGACAGGTAATGGTAGGCATATCGAATCCAGATGTGCAGCAACCCTGTAAGGGCTGTTGATATCCTCGCCAGATATCGAGCCGACACTGTATAACTGTGTTGAGGCAATGAAGGTCACGAGTGATTTACCAAGGTCGTGCTCCGGCGACCATAGGTCTAGATGCGGAACGAGCATCCCATGTCTCCTGGTTATCGGTGTGAATGGCCCAGCCAGCCCAAGCCCAATGGACGGCAGACATTCATAAGGATGCCAATGCGATAGAATATCAATATATGCCAGTAATTTCTCTGCGGTCGGTTCGCAGCTCAATGCTTCTGACGCCAGTATGCTCTCCCAGACACTGCTCTGCTCATCCTTAACTGGATGTGGCTGTTCACATATCATGAGTTGGCCATTCTCGTCGTAAACGCCATATGTAGCATGTACGCGCACGGTTTCGTTCGTCATGCCGGTAGTCACTGCGCTGAGAACATCCATCGCATGCATCACTGAGAGAACGCAGCCCTCACCTTTCAGCAGGGAGAGTAGATCGTCGACTTTCGCCGTGATAATCTTTCCATTGTGCTCGTACTCAAAATAGATATCATCATCGACCAGCAGTCTCCTGATAGGTCGTGGTGGGTTCTTGATGACGACTCTGGCATCATCTGGAGCATTCAGTCTTATCCTGCAATAAGAGACTGCTGTCGGTGTCCATAGAGCATAATCTATACAAGGATCTGAGAGGGGCACGACTACCGACTGCGGATCGCGTTTCTTGGTCTCGGCTTCGACCTCATGGATAGTCTTCCGGGTCTTCTTTTTTGGCTTGTCTTTCGGTCTGGGTATGTTCTTCAGCAGAGTGAAGAGATCTTCGCCAAGCCATTTTTGCGTGCCGACAGTATCGATATCTTCTTTATGATAAGTGCTTTGAACAGCATTGATTCGTTGTCGTTCTTCTTCATCTTCAGTGACCAGACAAATACCGCGGATAATTTGCTCGGCTCGTTCCTGAGACCATTTGAGGATTTTACGGAAAAACGCAGCGACGCCCAGACAAAGATTTTGTCTGCCGCCCGTTTCCGGTTTACCGGGAAGAGGAGCCTTCCAATACGGAAGGATCTCTCGAACATATGGCCATTCTTCGAGTTTCCGGTCTAGGTCAGACCGCCATTTCTTATATTGCTCGGTCCGGATAGTCATGATCTGTTCGCCCGGACCGATGAATGCATACGGTTGTCCAGAATCAGGATGAATCGAAGGTGGTGCTACGACATAATGAACATCAGCACGGATTTCCATTTTGATAGCTGGAGTGAGATTATCGAATTTCTCGTATTCAACGGGCGCGTCGGTACGGAGATAGACATGAGCGCCTTTCTTGGTCTTCACAACAATTGTCTTTGCGCCAAGATTTTCAAGCTTCTCACCCATCATATATTCGGCAAGGGGCACGCCAATAGGTTCTTCATCGAAATCCATCACGACGAGATTGCCAGATACCGCCCCTTGAACGATGGCTATGTTGCAGAAATCAGACGAAAACCATTCGCGGATCTGCTGTTCATCAGCTCGCTTCTCGCCAAATGGCTCCCACTTTCTCTTCTCTCCGATCAGCGGGAGCTTCTCGAAGAACGGACGCTTAGATTTGTATTCGAGCGGGAAGATACTGAGCCCAAGCTGGTAATACTTCAGAGCTTGGTCGAGAACATTTCTCTGATAGGCTTCCTGAGGAGTCATTCTTCAGCCGCTTTGAATCGAGTGAGATTACCCGCCTCATTCCAGAATCGACGGACTTCGTTAAGCGCATCATCGTGACGGTCTCCATAATTGTGGCCGACTACGAAGAAGCCACCATGCCCTTCGTCTCCATCATAGAATCCGCAGATTCTGCATTGATAGGAGCCTCCTTGAGCAGCCATTCCATAATGCCCCTTGCAGCATTTGATCAAGGAAGCATAATCCCATCCATTCAGAACACCAAGTCCGCAGTCATAGCCATATTCACCGGTCTCCACGAGAGGTTCTACACCTACTATGACGACTTCCTGTTTGCACCCAGAACGAGAAATTTTATCCCAATGCTGTTTGAGTCCTTCGACCGTGCGTTCGGGCTTTACTTCAATGAGAAAATTTCCAACGGGGTCCGGAGCGACTGACATCCCCGCAGAACTAACAACATGATTTCTGGGGCATAGTATTACGAAATCTGCTATCCAGCCATCAAAATAGCATTCTTCGTCTTCATATCTCCATTCCCATCCGAGCTTGTCAAAGAATGCTGCCCATCTAGCTTCCAAACGCGATCTAAATAGAATCCCACGATATTTTGTCGGATGCGCTTTCATTCCTTCCATCTTCCCTTCCTTCCTGTGCGAGGAAGCGTCCCGTTGATAGGGAGCGTTCTGTCCCCGCGAAGAGAAGAATTCACCTATCGCGGGGACGCCTCAACGCATTTGGGATAAAGGCAGGGGGCTAGATAAACTTAATCCGTAGCAGGATTAGTCCCCGATTTCTTCGCGATCATCACTGGCTTTTCAATCTCAGTTAGCTGGAAGATTGTCCGGCATTGGTCACAGGCCCACTGGCCCGGCGGCATCTTGATCCAGTTCTCCTTGATGGAGTAGTATGTTCCCTCAAGGATACCAGGGGCTTGCATTGGAATGGCAACGAAACCATCCTGCTTTTTCAGTCGCAGTCGCCCACTACAGATCGGACACTCGCCGGTTATATCTTCTTCTTTGCTGATCACAATCCAGTCAAACCACTTAGCATCGCTGGTCCGAATTCTTTGCTTGCCCATCAAGTCTCCTCCTGTATCATCTTCAATCCTCATTCGGTTCGATATCAATTATCTCAGGGTCGCTATCCTTAGCCTGGCCGAGCATCCTTGACAGGTCAATCTTCTTGTTCTCGATGGCTTCATATAGAGTCTGGCCGAGCTTCGCTGAATATGCATAAGGTAAGAAAATCTCCTCGACCTTGACCATCTCTATGCTGATGAGTGCGAACTGAGCATCTATCCAGTCCTTGATGGTCCTCCAGGCCGTCCTAACTGATTGCTCCCTCGCCCAATCCGATTCCCAGTATTTCTTCGGAAGAAGTCCTTTGGAAACTTGAACCTTGAAGACCTGCTCGATTTTGTCAACCTTCGCTGGCAACTTGATCGGCATCTCTCCATTGGGAGTGCCTACTGTGAATGCCAATCCTGTGAGCCTACCGTTGGGATCGTATTCTTTGAGAATCTTTCTAGCACCGAACTTCGTCAGCATCCGCTCGATTTCCATGACCGTCTTATCGGCGTCAATCGTCGTGCTGAAGTTCTTGAGTCTGTCGTAGGTCCGTTGTCTCGTCATGTCAATGACTCTCTCAGAATCGCCCGACAGACTTATGTAGTTACCGCCCGCATGATTTCTACGAAAGGATGCCCGAAGAGAAGATCTTAGACAAGGGTGAAGCCGAGATATTGCGCGTCGTCAAGAAAGCCTCCGAAGCGGCGGAAGAGCCATACATTTCCAGAATGGAGACGATTTGCAATCTCGTTAACATGGCCAAGCACGACGAGAAGAAGGCCATCAAGTTCTACAAGGAGCTCCGGGATAAAGTACTGCCCGAAAATAAGAATCTGGCCGATACAATTGAAGAGATCATGAAGGACGAGGAAGACCACTACGAGAAGCTCATCGGCATCCTGTATGGATGCATTGAGCCAGAGCATGATAGGCCAGTTGGAGGGCGCGTATATATCGAATGAGGGGAGAGAAATGCCGGATACTAAGACAGGAATCGAGCGATGTTTTCAGATCTTTGAAGAGACAGAGGTTCATCACTGTTTTTGTTGCAGCCGGGAATTCAAACCCGATCTCAAAGATTGCTGCCCGGTCTGCGGATTCCTGAAGTGCCCAAATGCTCACTGCGCATGCAATTTGGGCAAGGAAGCACGGATAGCGGTAGAGAATTTCTACAAAACTTATTGCGGAAATCCGTGCGCCCGGGGCAAGAGGAGAAAGTAGATGGTCGAGGTAATCGGCCTCGGCATGCTCGGGGTCGGGACAGCATTCAGTATCTGGAGTTCGATGCAGACCAGTCCGACCGGGCTTTACAAATTCGTCGTTCTCGAGGGCAACGAGGATGTCGAGAAGATTGCCAGGGAGAGCATGAACCTCGGAGCGATCGCGATCATCGCCGTCGCGGGCGGCCTGCTCATTGTCTTCGGCCCAGAGGCGCTTCCTGCTGCAATCATGACTCTTCTGGCGGGCGGCTTCCTGTTCAGGTACTATGAGCGCATCTTGAACGGTGGGGAGCCGGGGACCCTCTTGCCGACCTTGAATGGTTTGATGGAGAGGCGCCCGAGGATCCTCAACTTTGGTCTGATAGATGGCGGGCTATAGCTCAGGATTCGTTGTTATCGTGAGCTTGCCTTCTCTCCATGCATCCAAGGGGCTTAGTTTACCCCTGAGCATATCCATGAACACACCGCTCGTCGTGTGACAAACCGTACCTAGATAGTCATAGTCATGCTTGACCAGTTCAATCTTGTTATTATGGATTGCGAAATCAATTGCAGTATCTCTGCCTCTGAATATAGCCTGAAGAATACTAATTGAAAGAGGATCAAACAGCGTGCTGAGCCAACGCTCGATTTTATCTGTGATTCTATCTAGTTTTCTCTCTACTGCCCGGAGCTCCTTCTTGGTTTTCTTGTCTTTGGGCATGAGTGCGAATCGTCATTCGGATAGACAAGGTTTTGCCCTAGGCCCCGCCCCTCAAAGATTATATATCGAGAATCGTATGCCGATGAAGAGGAGCATGAGTAGAATGGCGAAGAAAGCATTGGATGAATTGGAGCTTCTCCCGACGGAGAAGGCAGTTGAAATCGAGATTGAAGGAAGGGCCCCGGGATTGCTGATGCACAATCCTGAATCGATGCTGAGTCCGAAAGGCAAGGGGAGAGGCGGGATCAAGCAATGCGCGCATGGCATCGCACTGGATAAGCCATGCAAAGATTGTCTTGAGCTTCGTACTTATCGTACCAGATCGGGATCGGGGGAGCTCTGCATCAGGGACAAGCACATCTTTACATGTCTTGTTCATGCTGCAAAAGCATTTCATGTCGAAAGTGGTCGAGGAAGAAAGGCTTCCGCCGCAGCTCAGATCGGAGGGACGGTGCGGGTTTATCCGGCGGATATATCGCTCGGCATGAAGGATTACGATGCGGTATATTCCGATTGGGTCGTCATCGTCAAGCAGAGAGTCATCAGTCACCGCCCATGGATCAAGAATTGGAAAGCCAAGTTCTATCTGATCTACGATACCCGCTTCTGGGGAGATGATGCGATGCTCCATGATATTCTGCAGGATGCTGGTATTCGAAAAGGAATTCTGGATTACAGGCCAGAGCATCTTGGATCCTTCGGGACATTCAAAGTCACGAAATGGCAGGTACTCTAGTTCGGAGAGATGAATATGGCCGAAGTCAAGGAAATCTTGATCTCGGATATCCAGATAGACGAGGAAATTTATCCGAGATCACTTGGGACAGATTGGCGAACGCTCACAAACTATAAGATGGCGATGAATGCGGGGACAAAATTCCCACCGATTGCGATTGCTGAAGTCGGCGGAAAGCTCACTCTAATAGATGGTCTTCACCGATTGATGGCTCATAAGCAGCTTCGCAAGAAGTTGATAGAGGCTGAACACATAGGGAAGCTGTCTGAGACTGAGGCAATCACGGAAGCGATCAGGCGCAATATCGCTCATGGCCGCCCTCTCTTGTTCAGAGATAAGCTCAGTGCGTACAAGAAACTTCGGGCACATGGCATCAAAATCGACAGCATCGTCGGAATTCTTCACATACCGAGGAAGGAACTGCGTCGCTATATTGCAACCCGAGTGAAGGTTTCTGCAACCGGAGTGGAGATAATGCCCAAACCAGCATTGATGCATCTGGAATATGCAGAATCGCTCGAGGAACAGAAATCGCTGGGCGGGGATACACAGCCACATATGATTGAGCAATTGATTGTCTTGATCGAAAAGGATTGGCTTGATATCCAAAATGCGAAAGTTCTCAGCGCGTTGGCATATCTCAAGCGGCTCCTCAGATCGGTCGATACGAAGGATGCTCTTCCATGGGGAAAGGAAGCATGAATGGTAAGATAATCACATGCCCAACATGCGGCTACCGATGGGAGTCGCGGGTCGAGAATCCGAAATGCTGTCCACGCTGCAGAGCATATCTCGATAGAGCGAGAGCGAGACGATAATCAGTCGGCAGGATAAGGCTTTTCGAGGTGCGGCTTTGTGTGGCATAGTGCAGTCAGGTCTGCTCTGGCATAGTGCTGTTGGGCGGGGTGTGGCAAGATTAGGTCGGGCATTGCGTGGTATTTCGGGGTGTGGCCTGGTTGTGTCGGGTGTGGCAAGGCAGGGCGGTGTCGTGTGGGGCGTGGTATGGCGGGGTCGGGTACGGCATAGCGAGGCATTTCGTGGTCAGGTACGGTGCGGTCGGGTTTGGCTGGGTCTGGCACGGTGATGTGTGATCTGGCCCGGTGCTGCAGGGTGAGGCATTTCGCGGTCTGGCCAGGTGCGGTACTGCGGGGTCTGGTCCGGTGCGGTGGGGCGCGGCAAGGTCTGGCGAGGCATTTCGAGGTCTGGCTGGGTTCGGCAGGGTCTGGCAATGTGTAGCAGGGTACGGTGTGGTGCTGCGGGGCGAGGCTTTGTATGGCGATGTGTGGCGAGGCATTTCGAGGTGGG
>Ga0315296_10000209_pt1 | contig 55282 bp, 49 predicted proteins | sample YL17G14_18_MG_FD_203921 | JGI IMG/M metagenome (GOLD analysis project Ga0315296, IMG submission 203921) | Sediment microbial communities from Yellowstone Lake, YNP, Wyoming, USA - YL17G14_18 | ecosystem: Environmental > Aquatic > Freshwater > Lake > Sediment | place: USA: Wyoming | collected... | reverse complement strand
CCAAGTTGCTTACAACGGGGTCGACCCAAAGAAATACGATCCAGCAACAGTGACTCCTGAGCAGATCAAGAAAGTCAGAGCGATGTATGATATCAAAGACGATGACTACATGATTCTTTTCATAGGCCGACTCGTTCGCGTCAAAGGCGTTGACAAGCTTATCATGGCGTTGCCCCACATTCTGCCGAAAAATCCAAAGGCGAAGCTTGTAATTGTGGGTCTAGGCGACTTGCAGGAATATCTGATGAACTTGGTCAAAGCTACGAAAATGAGCGATTTTGTGAAGTTCCGTTTCGAGTTCATCCCAGAAGAGGAACGCATCCTTCACTACGCGGCATGCGATGTCGCAGTTTTCCCAAGCTTCTATGAACCCTTCGGGATAGTGGTTCTCGAGGCAATGAGCATGGAGCGGCCAGTTGTCATCGGTGCAGCTGGCATCAGCGGTATGCGGGAGATAGTCATGTATTGCGGCGAAGAACAGTGCGGTTATCACATAGATCCAAGCAACCCGTCAGACATAGCTTGGGGCATAAACAGCGTCTTGGAAAACGATGAGAAAAGAAAGTGGCTTGGGAAGAACGGCAGACGCAGAGTCCTGAACGAGTTCACGTGGGACAAGATAGCTGAAAAAACACTGGGGCTTTATGAACAGATAATCAAACGCTAAGCGCGTGCTTTTACCGGTAAATTCGGGTGGGGGTCCCACCCCCGCATTAGAATTTCCTCCTCATTTTGAGCTTATTTCGACAGAAGAAGGATGAATTTGGATATTCTGAGTGGGGGGTCGAAACTTGAACACGTGTTTACCGACAAACATTCTGGATTTTTTTGAATCGAGGATGACTTCACCCTTGCATTAAACACCATGAGCTAGCTTCTGCACTTTTCATAAATCCCATATAAATCAAGGCGTTGTCCTGTTGCAGTGAATTTTGCTGCAACAGCAACCCTTCCAACTATTCCTCGCGCGGTAAGATCATCCAAATCCCTGATTTTGCCGTCTCTTATGGGTTTCTGGATCAGGAACTATCTTTCCGTGTCCCTTATGTTCGGGCTGCCAAATCTGTGGCCAGTTGCAGCATGTCACAGGTTCAAACCTTATCCCCGCACCTCTATGTTGACCACTGCAAGAGGATCATCCGGCCACGTAGTACTTGCGTTTTCTGAAGTCATCGTTCGTCTAGGCCCATGCAATGTTTGGAAAAAACAAGTATAAGCAACATTGTTTCGTAAGCGTTATTTCGAAGTAAAACTAGTTACATATGGGGGAGAGGAGGGCGTTGAGGAGAGCAAATTCTGGCATAGTGCTCACATGGCTGTTAGTTGGCATGTTGACTCTAGCTTTGGCTCCTGTAAACTACGTTAACGTGGACGTTTCACAGGCTAAACAGATGATAGAGTCCAACCCAAATCTAGTGATCTTGGATGTGAGAACTCAGGGAGAATATGATAGCGGACACATTCAGAATGCCACCTTGATTCCAGTCTCGGAACTCGCAGGTAGGCTGGGTGAGTTGGAAAAGGACAGGGAGATTCTTGTTTACTGCGCAGCTGGAGGAAGAAGCGCCACAGCAAGCCAGACACTTGTAGACAATGGTTTTTTAAAGGTCTATAAGATGCTTGGAGGAATAACAGCATGGAAAACTGCAGGGTACCGGATAGAAATAATCCACAATGGAGACTTGATCGTAGATGGAACACAGACTTACATAATTGAAAACTGCACATATGTGCAGACAGGAAACATATACGTGAGAGATTGGTCACAGCTTACCATATCCAATGCTATCTTGAAGCTATGCGCAGAATATCAGGGTCAGCTTGGCCTGTTTGTTGAAGATTATGCTAATTTGGAGATAGAGAACGTTAGCATATCAGGTTTTACTTTCTGGGTGAATAATCTTAATCATGCAAGAACCAGAATCTATAATTCAAACATGTTTTTTGAGGATGGATGCTGGCTCGGTTGCGGTGAGGATTCGGTTGTCGAGATCGAGGATTCAAAAGTAGGTGAGATTATTATGGACCAACGTTCAAGAGTAACGGTCAAGAACTCAGAGCTTAACTCTGTTATACTCAACGTTTTCTCTGATGGCCCTGCAAGTCTGCAGAACATAAAACCGGGACTATTCGCATTTTGGAATCTGCATGAAAGCGAGCCTTTGTGTAATCTCAGCTATAATTTGACCCTCACAAATACGCTGGTAGCGGGACAGGGGTGGAGTGTGTTTGTAGATTGCCAGTCTGCGGTCACAGTTTCAAATTCAACTGTATGTGTAGGCATTAGTTTTTCGCATACTACTGCCCAGATAAGAGATTTGAGACCAGGTTTTCATAAGATGTGGAGTCATGATAGAATAGCGCTTGAAGACTGCCTGCTTACCCATTGCGGATTATTTTTCAACGTCGAAGCTTATTGTATAGTCATTAACTCCACGTTTGGTTACTCTGTTCGGGGAGATGCAAACGTATCTGTAATTGAATCATCGGTGGAGTATGCTGGCTATAATGGTGGAATTGGAACTCTGTATTCTGATACGACCACATTTGGATGGTTAAGTTTTGCAGAATCAGTTCTCTTTATTCACGGCAACGTAGAATTCTCACCACATGGAGAGATCAGGCGTTGGGCATTATCGAACATTACCAGAAACTACAACACCCTCGCAAAAAAACCCACAGGCGATCCTGCGGAAAATGTTATACTGACTTTGTTTGACAGAAACTCTACACTTGTATGGAATGGAGCCACGAACAGTCTAGGACAGGCGGACTTTAACCTTACCTTTACAGACAGCAATTATACAGATACTCTGACGTTGGAAGCCGTCAAGGGAAACTTGTCAATTGTTGAGAACATTACTTTTCTCAGTGACACGCCCATTATAATTCTGATCGGCATCTCAGGCGATATTAACGGGGACTGGACAGTAGACATTTATGATGCCATAATGCTCGCTAACGCCTACAATTCCGGACCAGAAAGTCCAAGCTGGAATCCTAAAGCAGACGTAAACAGTGACAACGTTGTCGACATCTACGATGCCATCCTGCTTGCGTCAAACTACGGTAAGAAAGCCTGACGCTCTTAGTCAACGTAAAATCATGCAAGCGATTCTATGATCTTTCTGCAATCCCTGCCCAAAGCTCATGTTTACGGCGTTCATTGCGAGTTCCCTCGCTAGTCCGGGTATTTGACCTGCAAATCTTGCGCGCTTTAGAGGAAAGAAGAGCAGGTTCAAATTGAGTTGAAAAGCGCGAAACAGCAGAATCCTTTTTTCAGCTTCATGTCTTCTTCTTTTGCACACTATTGAAAAAGTGATAAATATTTCGCATTCTGACACTTTCCCGTGAATCGGCTAGTAGTACGATGCGCACAGGTGATTGATTGAACGGTAAGAAGGAAACACCAATATTGTTGTCGATATTCTTGCTGGGCAGTGAACCCGACATAATAAGTAAAAACAGAGGCAAACAGGATGCACAAACAGACGAAATAGTTAGAAAGTATGATCTTGACTCAAGCTCAAAATGTCTTGTGAGAAGGGACAAAGACCTCCTCGCCATCAATACTCATGACGTCGACGTTTTCGTCATATTTCCGTACACTCTTCAAAGATTCGCACCGCTAATCTACCTAGCAGAAACCAAGAAACCAATCATTGTAGTCGGCGAAGAAGACACGTTTCAGAATGCATTGGAAACATACGACTACTTGTCTGACCACCAAAACGTCCAATTAGTCTACAGCCCACGGGAGCTTGAGAAAAAGATCAAAGCCCTACAAGCAGCAAAATGGCTCAACAACATTAAAGTGTGCGTGTTCGATGCTGGAAAATGGGAGCTCGAAGGGATCGTTTGGCAAAAGAACCTTTTGTTTCAAGGAAAACTTAACACGCAAAACGTCGACATGCAGAAGTTTCTCGAAACCTGCAAAAGCGTTGACCAAAGCAAGGCGGAAAGACTTGCAGGGCAATGGATGAAAGATGCTAGAGTCCTAGAACCGTCCTTTGAAGACGTTGTTGTAACTGCACGCATCTACCTAGCCATGAAATCCATGATGGAAGAGATGAATGCAAACGCTGCATACGTCCTATGGTGTGGACAGTTTACAAAACCGCTCAACGCGAAAATGTGCTTCGCACTCGCAAAACTAGCTGACGACGGTATCCCGGTGGGGTGCTGGAGAGGCGGAAACCTTCTGCCAATGCTGATACTGCACTCAGTGTCAAACAAGCCGGTGTTCACTCCAGAAGCTAGATCGCACGACGGAAAAACAATCACGCTAAAACACTGCTTCGCACCCGGCATCATCGCCTCAACCACGTATACCTTGCGCAGATGGCGAAACATGAAAGGAACAGTCACAGGGTACTGTCAACTTCCGAAGAGTGAAATCACATTGGCCAACTGCACAGTCGGCGACAAAATCGTAATAACGAAAGGAAAAGTGGTCGACTGCAAAGATTTGGGAAACAAAGACTGCAGGATCACAATTTGGGTAGAGGTCGAAAACGAAGAGACAATGCACAAGTTTGTGGGACGAGAGTTCGCGATGGTCTACGGAGACTACGAGAAAGCTGCGAAAGAACTGGCAAGAAGCCTAGGAATAAGAGTTCTCTGACTCGCCACAGCCAACTCAATCAGAGCCTCTGCCAGATCATGTAACTCGATCGCAGAATCCCATAACGCATAATAGTTGACGCTGAAATCGTACTGCAAAGGTGGAGCCTTTGAGGAAGCAGTATGTTGCAACATGGATTTTTCTAATTCTGATTCTGGTGACGCTTGTCTCGTACATTCCTGTTGAATGCTCTTATCCGGTTTCGGTTGGAGCCTACTACTACGTGTGGTACGATGGCCACTGGAATACTCCAGGCGAACCCCGTGACACCGTGGTCGATACCCCACTTCTCGGATACTACAGCTCTCAAAATGAAACCGTCATAAAACAGCACTTAGACTGGATGAAAGACATCGGTCTGGACTTCTTGATTATCTCTTGGTGGGGACCAAACTCCTACGAAGACAACTCGACCAAAAAAGTGTTTGAAACCGTCAAAAGCTATGCCGGTTGGATGAAGCTCGCAATAATGGTTGAAGGATTCAACGAAACCTTCGGGCCGCAAGGTTATAACTTTACAGACATATACAATTACCTGTTTGAAACCTACATCTACCCCTACAATGAAACATACATGGAAATAGATGGAAGACCACTGGTCTGCTGGTTTAACTTCCAAAACATGACAGCTGTTCTCCCATCGAACAGAGATGCCATACACAATAATACTTCTGTACAAGCGCGGATAGTAGGTCAAAGCGACTACTGTGACTGGTGGTTTGGAACGCCTTGGTCTGGAAGTGCAGACGACAAACCCACAGTGTACAAAGACAACGAAATATGTGTCGAACCAAGGTATGATGACACACATCTGGGATGGGGAAACCATTCATATGACGTAGACTACAGTCAAGGACTGTATGATAAAGAATGGAGTGAGGCCCTAAACTATGCAGAACAGGGGCAAGTAAAGCTTGTAACCATTTACAGTTGGAACGAGTACCACGAAAGAAGCCAAATCGAACCCCACATTACCGACGGCGATTATGTGCTGTCAGTTTTCGCTAGAACAAGATCATATATAGATCGAATAAAATCGACAGAGCAGACAAGTTCAAATCCCTGGCCCTATCTCGTTGTCGGAATACTCGTGGGTGCGATCTTGACGTGGCTCTATTTAAGGTTCAGAGGAAGAGGATCTTACATAAAGGAGAAGATAGCTTCCGAGAGGCAAACGCAGAAGGAGGAGGAAGAAGCGCAGGAAGCTTCTAAAGACAGGTCTTGCCGTCCATTGTATTTCAATCTGGAAATTCGCCCCATAACTCATAAAAACCACGGTGAAATCTGTTAACTCGATGTTCCATGAACAAAAAACCTCCGCTTTTCATCCTTCTCGGACTCTTGGCGAGCGCTCCCCTATTGTACACAATGGTTAGGCCAGCCGTAGCCTTAGACTATACCGATGTTACACTCTTGGAAGCCAAGGCCATGATCGACTCAAACCCTTTCTTGGTTGTATTAGATGTCAGGAATCAGAGCGAATATGATGCTGGTCATATTAGAAGCGCAAAACTTATTCCAGTCTGGGAGTTGGCGGCAAGGCTGAACGAGCTGAACATGTCCGACCAGATCTTGGTATACTGTGAGACAGGAGAAAGAAGTGCCACGGCGAGTTGGATCCTTTCGACCAGCCGCTTCTTGCACGTTTACAACATGCTTGGAGGAATGACAGGCTGGGCGCGAGAAGAATACCCAGTGTACGTCAGATACTCTTCAATCCAAGAAGCCATAAACAATGCGTCAAACGAAGACACAATCTATGTCTCTACAGGGCTATACACTGAACATCTATCTGTGAATAGGTCTGTGTCACTTATGGGAGAAGACAAGCAGTCAACCATGGTGGATGGCACGGCGAACGGCACGGTCTTCTATGTTAACGCTGACAACGTTTCAATCAGCGATTTCACAATACGGTACAGTGGATGCGCATGCGCTGGATACTGCGGAGTAAACATAGAAATCAATCATCAGAACATTAACGTCACAAACAACATCATAGTATCTGACGGCTACGGAATCCAACTATTCAAGGCAAGAAAAGTCATCATAGCCCAAAACAACATTACCCGCAACACCGACTCATCCATTGTTGTTTCTGACTCATCAGAGGTTCTGGTGATCCAAAACAACATAACCAACAACTTTGACGGGATAGAGATTGACAACTCCTCGGAAAGCGTATTCTCAGGCAACACCATCTATGACAGCGTGAACGGAATATCCATCATAGACTCTTACAATAACACATTCCACGCAAACAACGTTTCTTCCAACGCAATATATGGATTCTACATCTCGCAATCAGACAACAACTCGATTCTCCGCAACACCCTCTCAGCAAACGGCCGTCAGATTTCAACCCACAACTCAGCCAACCTCTGGGACAACGGCTTCGAAGGAAACTTTTGGAGCAACTACACGGGAGTCGACACGAACCTTGATGGAATAGGTGACACACCCCACGTCATAGACTCGGAGAACAGAGACGACTTTCCGTTGATGGGCAAGTTTCACAGCTTTAACACTTCTTTGAACCATGATGTAGATGTTGTGTCAAACTCAACCGTAGACGGCCTTGAATATCTCGAGGCCAACAGCACAATCAAGCTCCGTGTCTCTAGCACAGCTGCAGATCAAACGTACGGATTCTGCAGAATAAGCATTCCATACAGTCTGATAGATCCAAACAACGGTTCAATCACAGTTGTCATCGACAATGGTCAGACACCGGTTCTATTTCTGAACAACACGTTGTACGATAATGGAACTCACAGATGGATCTACTTCACGTACTCGCACTCGACTCACGAAATACTCATAGTTCCAGAGCTTCCAGCACCGCTCATTCCACCACTGTTCATGGCAGCAACAGTCGTGGCAATCGCAGCTTGCAAGAGAAGACGTGTCAGAACCGTTAAAAATTGCAGCTCGTGTCTTCTCTTTCTCACCAATTATAATATGTACTTTAGGGCAGCCGCGACGGCCCCATAAAGGCAAACATCATCCCCCAGAGGCGTAGCAATTATCTCTGGAACCCTGTTTATTGCGTAGTCTTTCACGTGTTCCTTGATCGGAGACAGAATCAGTTTCTTGTTCTTCAGAGTCACTGTGCCGCCAACCGTAATCAATGAAGGATCATATGCGTTTACCACGTTTGCAAAACCGATTGCGTTCAGAACTCCGATTTCATTGATCAGACTAAGAGAAAGACGATCGCCTTGTTTCCCTGCCGCGAACAAGTCGGCTGCAACTAGTTTTGACAAGTCACCTCCCACTCTCTTGACAAGGCGACTTTGCTTCACAGTCTTTGCAGCCATATTCTTGAGACTCATTCTAACGAAGTTTGGAATGTTTCTACCCGAACAATAAGCCTCCCAGTGGCCCCGTCTTCCGCAACCACATGTCAACCTGCCTTCATAATCTATGACGAAATGGCCTACTTCATGCCCATTCCCGTCTTTTCCGAGAAGCAAAGTGCCATTGACAATCGCCCCGGCGCCTATGCCTGTACTTATGGTTATGTAAACATAGTTGTCTAGCTCTTTTGCAGCCCCGAATGTCTTTTCGCCAAGAGCTGCTCCGACACAATCATTAATCAAGCATGCTGGTACGCTCAGCTCTTCGCTTATGGGCTTTGTGAGCCGCACATAGTCAAATGGCAAGTTAGGCGGTTTGACGAGCACTCCTTCTTCTCGGATCAGAGGACCTACTGACGCTATGCCGACCCCTTTTACAGCATTGGTGCTGATGCCATCCTTGCTGCATAAGAATCGAACAACCCTGACTATTTGCCTGCTAATTGCCTTAGGGCTACTTTTGTCAACTGGTTCGCTTGTTTTTTCTATGAAGTTCCCTTTCTCGTCTGACAGGACGACTCTCACCCATGTAGCTCCCAAGTCTACTCCAATCCAATATCCATCTTTAGCCAACTTTTCACTCACCAAGCAGTGCTGTCACAGCACTTCTGCGCCTTCTTAGGCGTTATCCATAACTCTGTAGAATCAAGATATGGCTTTTTTGGAGAGCTACAGGTTCAATTCCTTAGCTTTTTCTGCCAAACCACAGCAGAAAGCATCTCTAGCCTATTTTGCGCTCTGTTCTTGTTGTCGTAGTTTCTTGCAATAGACATTTGCAGCCTTCGCCAACCGTTTCAGCTCGTCGTCAGTCATCCACTCAGTCTTCAGATACTCACAGATTCTCTTATCACTCAGCCCCAACCGTCTTGCCTCTTCAACCGCGGCTCGATAAGCCTCCAGCTCAGTTGGTCTTTCAATGTAGGAGTAGTTGTGGTCGAAAAGTTCCTTACCCTCCACAAACTGTCTGACATGGACTAGTTCGTGGATCACGTCGAGGTATATGTCGATTCTGTTGCCTGTGTTCAGATAGTCAGCACTGATTATAAGGTGACCGTCAACCTCGCTGACGCCCATGTAACCTCTTCTTCCAACGAACTCAACCCTCAGATTGGACAGCACTTCATCTGTTTTCTTGCCAAAGATTCGTGTTACGGCCCTGACCTTCTCGAATCCTCTAAAGTAATCTTTAAACGGGTAAGTTGATACGGGAACCTTGCGAACTATCGTAACGTTCAAATGTGATTTAATAGTCGCTGGTCCCCCTTGAACTCTGAACTATGAATTGAGAACACTAGTAAAGTTTATCCTCTCGTATAAGTCTTGAGAATCTGCAATTCATCCCAAGGAAGGCCAAGCTCATCACATTTCACTTAAAGAATATGTCAATATCAGATTTCGAATTCGCCGTTCGTACAACTGACCAAATGGGTTGGGGACTGACAAAGCAAGACTTCGAGTTCATGGTGGAACTTGAACCCGAAGGATGTTTTGTGCTTTTTGAAGACATGGAGAGGATAGGAATTGCCACCAGTGTGAGTTTTGGCAAGGTCGGCTGGTTCGGAAACCTCATTGTCAACGAAAGCAAGAGAAACAAAGGTGCAGGATCACTTCTGGTCAATCACGCTTTGAAGTATTTGACAGGGAAAGGTGTCGAGACTGTGGGACTGTACGCGTACATGGAAAGAATTCCATTCTACAAAAGACTGGGATTCGAATCCGACTCAGAGTTCATAGTCATGAGGGGAAAAAGCTTCTGTTCTCCAGTTGCGGCTAGCGGAAGGCTGGCTGAAAAACAAGACATAGACGAGATCATTAGTTATGACCAATTCTGTTTCGGCGCATCTCGGAGAAAGTTGCTCACACCCATACTTACCGATCCAGATAACTTGTGTTATGTCTCTGGAGAAAAGAAGATTTTAGGGTACGCATTGGCTAAGGTATACAGAGGAGCAGCCGAATTAGGCCCAGTGGTTTGCGAAAGAGGACATACGGAAATCGCAGTTGACCTGTTGAAAGCCACTCTCAATAGACTTGAGGGTCTAGTAGTCTCCATGTTTGTCCCGAAAAGACAATCTGCAATTCTTTCCTTCTTAATAGATTCTGGCTTTCGCCAAACCTTTAAGGTAGAAAGGATGTTCTATGGTCCACCAGCAGGAAAAGATTGCACCTATATGGCCGAATCATTGGAGAGAGGGTGACGCTGATTTGTCTTCCGATCTGTGTAGAACAATTCTTGAAGACTTCCTCAAGAGTTCATGGCTTTGTGTTGAAACTCTCGTGAAGACGCTCAACACGTTCAAGGAAGAGAGAAGGAAAACTGTCAACCTTTACAATTTTATGAACGGACAGAGGAATGATGTCACATTCGACGGTTGGCACTTCTTCTTGAGATGTTCTGTGGAATATTCGAACCCCCAACTCACTGTGGAGGAAGTGCAAGGAATCACAGCCACACGTTTACTAGAGGTCTGTGCCAACTACTTTCATCAGCAAGGGCTGCGTGAAGTGGGTCCGAAAGACATAGACGAACTATGCGCACTCTTGAAGAAGCCCCCTCCTGGGATGGTTGTCTCGTTTCTCCTCAATACCGACGATATTGAGGCAGATAGGTACTCGATGAACCCGCTTAAAGAGTCAATAGTGAACAGCGGGCAAAGCGCCTTTCCAGCCGCCACGGTCAGAACGGAAAAGCTTGAGATTGACCAGAAGTTTGCACAGAAGTATGAAGGCTCACTTCTCTGCAGGACAGAAGTCGAAAGGATAGACCGACACCTCAAGTCCTGCAACAACAGTTACATGGACATGGTAGACGCCGTGAAATATGAACACTTGGAAGGCCTCTCACAAGCTTTTGGAATTGACCTTCGTCTCTACTCAATACGCCTGCCGCTGACTGCGCTAGAAAAGGAATCCACTGACGGCTTATTGCATCACGTCATAAGAGAAGTTCACAAGGACTACGAGTCAATTGAGCGTGTTTACAGATGCATGGGCAGAAGCATGAAGAACCTGACTACACTCCTGACCGTTCCACACTCACAGATAGGCTATGGTTCGAAGCGTGCAGTGAGAGGAAGAGTCTATTTTGATGGGACGAAGCTCAAAAACATCAAGGTAGATTATCGTACGACATTGCTTTATCCGAACGCGATCGACGCCTCCGACATCAGTGTAGCACAGGCTGACGACAGTTTCATAGTGGAAGGGATTAGACTGGCGAATTACAGTTTCAAGGAGACGCCTTCTTCCCCCCAGTTCTTTCTCTACTCTTTGGCATCACCAGAAGACGCTGCTTTGTGGCACGGTATAGGAGCTTTTGGTGCTTCAGAACTGTTAAAGAGTTATACGACGACGCGTCTGGCTTGCTCCACAGGCCTACTGCTTAAGGACTTGACGGAGAAATATGGCATCACAGCCAGAATTCCGGTGCATTTCAACCTCGTGCCAAAATACATGTGGTTCCATCCAGTGCACCGCAACATAGATGCGAGCATAGGATGCGTTGAGAATTTGAGACACCTAGCTGATTTGGGCATCAAGATGGAACATCTTCCAACTGAACAATACATTCGAAAACAAGAATAGGATGTGGTGATTTGCATGTTTTTTAAGCAAATCAAGTACCGTGGCGACAACTTTTCCTACGTCATCGCAGACGAAATCACCAAAGAAGCAGCGGTTGTCGACCCCAGCTTCAATGTCGATGCCATAATCATGTTGTTGAAAGACCGCGATTTGAATCCGAAATATGTCATAAACACTCACAGTCATGGAGACCACACCGCGGGAAACGAGGATGTCAGATTAGCCTTCGGAGCTAAAGTCGTCGCTCACAAGCTGTCTGGAACAAAGAAGGATGTCAGTGTGGTTGACGGAGACGTTTTGAAGCTCGGCAGGGTTGCCATTAAGGTAATTCACACGCCAGGACACAGCCCCGACAGCATATGCCTGCTGGTTGACGGAAAGATGCTCACAGGCGACACCCTTTTCATAGGCGAATGCGGGAGGACAGATTTAGCCGGCGGGAACGCCAAAGACATGTATTTCAGCCTTTTTGATAAATTGATGAGGCTTGACGACAGCATCGAAGTCTACCCAGGGCATGATTACGGACCAAGGCCCAACTCAACGATCGGTTTGGAGAGGAAAACTAATTACGTACTCGAAAAGCGAACTCTCGATGAATTCATCGAGTTCATGAGACAGCCCTAGACACCGAAGCAATATGGGTGCTATCTTGAGCAGAGACAAGATTGCAAAGTATTTTGAAGTACGCTTGTTTTCACTAGTGATAATGGCGGCTACGATTTTTATTCTATGCATCTTTCTTCTCTTTCTTTTTGTGTGGCGAGAACAGTACATTTACGCTGCTATGATCGTTGGAGTGATGGTCATTTTGATTCTTGCTGCAACAAGGCTGTTACAGTACGCTAGAACTCTCGGACAAGCGTCGCCCACATCCAAACAATAGATTTGTGTGGTCAGCTTTATTATTAACATCTTGATTAAACTGAAACACAGGAAAAGCTCGAAGAAGATCAAGGATGTCTGGCAAAGCTGTTTCGTACTCGATTGATTTGGAGATTCCTGAAAGCTACCTGAACAACTTATTTGACTTCATCTATCAAAAATACCTGTTTCCCCAAGAAAAGCGATTCGCCAACATCTCAAGAAACAGAGTTGAAGACCATTCTTCACTGACGTTCGTTACTTTGGATGACGTTGGAAAACAACGCCTCCAAGTAGAGGTCAAGGGCGGCAATCCGATCGAATTGAGAATAGATCCGCTCACTGAAGCAGTGACTGAGGAGGAGACAACCCAAATCAGGCAAGACATCGTAATTACTGTCGAGTTGTTTGAAGAGAGAGTCAGAGGTAGCACCCTGTTTTTTGCTTGGCGGGAAGGCGAAGAGATAGTTCCCGAAGAGGTTTCTGGGAAAGAGAAAAAATCTTTGAATCGTCTACTTTTGGAAACTCAGGTTTTCATGTTCATCATATTCATCGCGCTGGGCTTGTTCTTGTTCACAATTCCCATCGTAGGATTGTACGCGCCCATTATCCTTATGGCTGTACAATTCGTCGTCGTCTTCTATTCAAACAAGTTAATCGAGAGAACTGCAGACTGGCGCATAACTGAGGATAACCCGATCATACACTTGCTGGAGTACAGCTTACCTATCGAAAAACATGATGATTTCAGAGAGAAGTATCCAAAGGAAAAAATCCTCGAAATCAAAAAAGAAGTGTATGAGCAGACAATAGCCCAAAGGGGAGAAATCGACTGTGAGACGACGGGGCAAGTATTCAGGAATCATGGGCTTGAATGCAATCCTGAGAATTTGTTTGTGAAAAAAGTCAATGTATATGAACTAGTGAAGAAAACGGCTCAGAGGTTTGGTTTTCCCATGCCGAAGGTCGTTGTTTCCAACACTCTGATTCCGAACGCTGCAGCCTCGGGCCCAAGCCCAAGCCGAGGTGTGGTTTTGATCACCACTGGACTTCTTGTTCAACTCGAGGAAGACGAGATCCTGAGCGTGTTAGGACACGAATTCGGACATCTGAAGGGACGCGACCCATTACTTCTATACGGATTGATGGGATCCGAATTTCTATTCCGGTTCTATGTGATTCTGCCTCTGTTCCCAATAATCTTTTCCTCTCTTTTGCTTTTCTTTGCGTATTTCTGGGCTGTCATGACGCTTCTATACTTCATCGCAAAATTCTTCGAAGCAAGAGCAGACCTGACATCGGCCATTGTGATCGGACAACCACAAGTCCTAGCCAAGGCTTTGGAGGAGATAGGCTTCAAGAGACTGCTCATTGAGCGTGTACCCTCTTATCGCATTCAAGAATGGGTGAGTTTTGACCCGCATCCTCCGATCTATTTCAGAGTGAACAGACTGAGGAAATTCACTACGGGTCTTAAGATAAAGCATCCGTTGCTCCAATCAGCAAGGGATGTTACAAGAGGCTTCTTGGACAGCCTTTGAGTTCGGCATAATTATCTTCTCACACGTTGACTAAGACCTGATTTTCTTCCACCTTGATTTGGAACGTAGGCGCAGGTTTCTTTGCAGGCCCCTTAACGACAGCGCCTGTTTTGACGTTGAAAATAGAGCCGTGACATGGACACGCAACGTTTTCTCCTTTTAACGTGCCTTTTGAAAGCGAACAACTCCTATGTGTGCAACGGTCGCCTAGCGCATAATACTTGCCTTCCACATTGACAAGGCAGATCTCTTTGCCTTCAACCTCAGCTTTCATCATTTCACCGGGCTTCAAATCCTTTGCAGAAGCCATCTTTACGAACCCCACTTGATAGCTCACCTCCACATCTCGCTTTACCCGACAGACTGGAACATAAGAGGTTTGTCATTTACAGGAATTGAGTAACCTCCGAAATCTGGTTGCACTGCAAGTCTGGCTTGAAGCACGGGTCTTTAGCTTCACAGAGCGTGTTTGATCCTTGACGCACCAACATAGTCCACAACCCGACAGCCTTCGCACCTTCTAGATCACTGATTTCGTCAGCTACAAAGATGCATTCATCCGCGCCAAGCTCCAGCGCTTGAAGTGCTTCAAGGTAAATGCGTCTATTTGGTTTTCTTACTCCAACCTCATACGACAAGACCAGATGTTTAAAGAATCCCGCCAGACCCAAGGCAGCTATTTCATCCCTTGTGCCTACAGCACAGTTGGAAACCAGAACAAGCTTATACTTCTCTTGAAGAATGGAGAGAGTCGGAAAGACTCCCTCATATAGTTTGAACACCCCGACCAAAAGACGACTTCTAACTCCTTCGAGATCCTCAATCAACTTCTCTTCTCTAGGTATGCTCAGCTTCTTGAGAAACGCCATCCAAAATTCTCGAAGATTCCTGAAATCACCTTTAGAACTGTCTCCGTAGAGGCAGGCCAAAGTTGAATCCACATCTTCAAAGCGCGGTCTGTAACCGTGCTTCCTCAAGACAGAGAGAAGCGTTTCTTCGTATTTTATGTTTTCATTCTTGTCAACATGGGCTAATGTGCCTCCGAAATCGATCAGAACCCCTTTGAGATTCAATCTCTTACCTCGATTAGACCATATATACGTGCTAGGCGAATCCGATCATCAGACACATAGCCTTTTCGCACAATGAACCTGAATGCGTAGGAAGAAAAATTGGCACAGAACGATGAGATAGAAGATTCCTTTCATCGCGTTTATAAAGGAGAGTTGCCCATTAATAGGGCGCGGTAGCGTTCTGTTCAGAACATACGACAGAGACCCAACGCTACACACACAACAAACAAAAACAAAAGGAGTGAAGAAAGAATGTCAGAGGATTCGAAGATTGTTTTCATTGGAAGGAAACCAGCAATGAGCTACGTCCTAGCGGTTATTACCAGCCTATCAGCAGGCAACGCCAAACAGATAACATTGAAAGCACGAGGACAGGCTATCACGACAGCAGTCGATGTTGCTGAGATAACAAGAAGCCGCTTCCTCAAAGACCTGAAGGTTTCAAACATCGCCATAGGCACAGAGCAGATGCCCGCCAGGGAAGGCGAAAGCAGCGCAAGAATGGTTTCTACAATGGAAATAACAATGTCAAAAGACTAGATAGACAGGCAAAAACCAAGTACCCATCGGCGAGTACCTCGCCTTTTCTTTCTTTTAAGTGCAACTTTTATTAAATCAGATTCTTCTGCAATACATGAACCAGTTGTACGCATCCGATCAAGGATGCCCAGAGGCCGCGACATAGGAATAATAATCTGTCTGCCATAAATGCAGAGGAAGCCTTCTCTTTTTCGCGGCCGTCTTCGTCTTGGCAAACTCTTTATTTTTGCAGGACAATACTCTTCATTGATTTAGGATGAAGAAGATTAACTCGTATGATGAATGGTATGCTGGAAAGGAGTGTTATTGGGGAAAGAAACCTTCTGCAATATGCGACAGAGTGATTGAGATAATACGTCCAAGCAGGAACTTCCAGCCGAAACTTATTGATCTGGGTTGCGGCGAAGGGAGAAATGCTGTATATTTTGCAAAGCACGGGTTTGATGTGGTAGGCCTTGACATCTCAGAAGTCGGTTTAGAAAAGACCAGAAACTACGCCGAACAGGAAGGAGTCAATGTCAAGACGATTAAGGCAAACATAACAAGCTTTCAACTGACCGAAACCTACGACGCCATCTTCTCAACCGGAACCCTGCATTTCTTGCCCGTCAAAGTCAGAAGACAACATTTTCAAAACTACAAGAACTGCACTTCGCCAACAGGGATAAACGTGATTTCTGTGTTCGTGAGGAAACCGTTTATTCCAAAAGCTCCAGACACTATAGCAAAGGAATACTCTTTCAGGTCAGGAGAGTTGATGAGTTACTATTGGGATTGGGAAATCTTCTATTGCACGGAAGAGATTTTTGACTGCATGTCCAGCGGAGTCCCCCATAAACATGCGGTTAACAGAATCATAGCCAGAAGACACAATACATAGAATTAGAGGAGACTTGGAATGACAGACTTGAAAGTTGTTGGAATAATAGCTAGTCCAAGAAAGGACATGAACACAGACACCTTGGTCGCAAAGGTGCTTGAAGGCGCCAAGTCCACTAGGGCAGAAACAGAGAAGATCTATCTTGACGACTTGCAGATAAAGCCATGTCAAGCATGCGACAACTATCCAGCACCAAGATATTGCTGGCTTCAAGACGACATGGAAAAATATACAGCACACACTCGAACATGCTGACGTACTAGTGATTGGAACCCCTGCATATTACGAGTCGATCAGCACCCAGCTCAAATTACTTATCGACCGTTCAAACTGTTTGGCACAAATGATTGACTCGCCTGACGGGAAAGTGACGTTCCAATCTAGGGTCAAGAAGAGAAAGAAAGGTGTGTTCATATGGGTTGCCGACTTCTCTAGAAACTCTGAACACGCATTAGCAGAAGTGAGGCTTTGGTGTAAAGATGCCAATGTCGAGCTGGTAGAGGCTTTGACTGTTACTGACTCAGACCGAGGAGAGGGAGCCAGAAACCGAGAGGATTTGCTCGAAAAGGCTTTTCAAATCGGAGCATCGTTGAGACCGCGATCCTGAGGCACGTCCAACCGTGCCACCGAGGAAATGACGACATCTGCCAGTTCTTCAAGCTGTTGCCGCTCGGTTATCCCTGTCAAGACACCTATGCAGGCTTTGACTTTTGCGTTTTTTCCCATCTTCATATCTGAAATTGAATCGCCAACCATGACAGACTCATCAGCCCTACACCCAGTTCTCTTCAAAACTTCAAATATCATGTCAGGCGCAGGCTTGCCGTTGGCAACATCCTCAGGCCCCACGAAAGCATCAAAAAGTCTGTCAATCTTCAAGACCTTAAAGGCTTCCACTGTGCGGTTGTGAGCGTCAGTTGAAGCTATCGCCAACTTGAATCCGCGTTCTTTTAGTTTTTCCAGAGCCTCGGAAACTCCGTCCAAGAGTGTGGAACCGTAAGGTGGTGTCATAGAATTGTCAGCTTCAGCATAGGCCTTCTCGGCCAGCTGTCTAGCTTCATCCCACGAGTAGCCTTTCAAGTAGAAGGCTGCTGCTGCGACTAACTGCTCATCCCGAGTAGGCAAGGTTCCCAGGGGTCCGCGATAGTCTATCCCTTCTGTTTCTAGGTCTAAACCAACAGCCTTTTTCCAAACGTCAGCAGCTTCTTTACTTACGATTTTCTCAACACTTCTTCTGCGTGCCCTCGCCAACTCTAGATCTACCGCACGATAATCCACCATTGTGCCGTCTTTGTCAAAGATAATTAGCTTGCACTCAATTGTCCTGATTCCAGCAATCAGTCTTGGCATGGTTTACACCCATCACAAGACCGCGGAAAAGCTATTTATCCCTTGACATCTCAACGTTAAAATATGACCAATCAAGACCCGCTTCGTCTAGTCGCCTACTGCGGTTTGTATTGCGGACTATGCGCACAACGAGCCCGTGTCCCTCAGCAAGCAAACCAGTTGAAGCAAACCTTACACGAAGAAGGCTTTGACGACTTCTACCAATACGTTCCAGAAATGAAAGAGGTCTTTCCACCTTTCTGGACATTCCTCGACCAGCTTGCGAAAATGGATTGCACATGCAGATCAGGCAAAGGAGGGCCCCCAGACTGCAAGATTCGGCAGTGCGCCAAAGAGCGGAGAATCGCAATTTGCCCACAGTGCAAGGAATACCCGTGTATGCTCATTGAGACTTTCGCAGAGCGTTATCCTTTGCTGATCCAAGATGGGAAACGCCTGCAGAAAGTGAGCGTTGAAAAATGGATAAAAGAACAAGAACAAAGGGCGAAGCGAAGTTTCGCCTACGCTGATCTGCGCTACCCGCACTAGCATGCGCCAAGACCTTCAGCGTGCCAGTGAATCATTGTACTGCGAAATGTCCGATTCCTGCAGGATCTCTCTTCTTTTTACAATCTCAGCGAAATCGACGAAGTCTCCGTTCACTATCTTCAGTTTCGCCTCAACTTTCTTGCCCTTAACGGTTACAATGTTGTAGGAGTTGCAGAAAAACCCTCTCAACTTCTCGCATGACACGCTGCCCGCGTGAACTAAAAGCATGTCTTCCATTCTCCATCTCCAAGGTCTGTGTCGGTGCCCGCAAAGAACCAGATTTGCTCTAGACTTGTTGAGACTTCTCAACACGTCACCAGCATCCACGACAGTTATCTGGTCTGCTCCTGTGTCAGGAACAGGGACGACGTGATGGTGTATCGCTACTATTTTGACCCTGTCCTTGTATTTTTCCAAGGTCCTTTCAAGCCACAGGTTTTGTCGGTTGCCAACTTCTCCATCGTCCCTGTCAGGTCTAGCAGAGCTGAGTACGACTATCACTGCGTCGCCGATCTCTGTCACCTGCGAAAAAGGGAAAAATTCTCTGAAAAGTAGGTAGCCAGTTGAACGGTAATCGTGATTTCCGCTTATGTATATTGTCTTTCCTGCTTTCAGCCTTTTCAGCTCCCCTTCTGCCAGTTTAAACTCCGAAATAAGACCATTTTCTGTCAGGTCACCCGTTATTATAACAGCGTCAGGGTTCATCTCATTGATCTCTCTGATTGCCGATCTAAGTGAGTCCCTGCGGAACATTGGGCCGCAGTGAACGTCTGAAATCTGAACTAGAAGCATGCCATCACTGTTGTTATCATTCTCTGCTTGAAAGTATGACGATGTAGTCAGCGGTGTCTGCGCACATGTCAGCAGCCTGCTCAATGAATTCGATCAAGTCATCAAAGATTACCATGGCACCTGCGTTCATCTGGTCCGCGTACTTGATGAACAGTTTCTTTGTTTTCAAGTAGTCTTCATCGATTCCGTGCTCGATCTCTTCGACTCTTTGTGAACCCTGTATTGCTTCCGCAGGGGCCACCGACATCTTCTCGATACTGACACGTAAGACATGGGCACAATCCACTAAAGCTGATGTCATGTGCACCGTATTTTCGCAGAGTTCCCTTGGGAGCGAGATGTCTGCGAGCATTTCCATACATCTTGCCGCGTCTTTCACATGATCTGCCAGAGTGTCAAGTCTTTTCACAAGGTGAAGCAGGTCCTCACGATAATCAGCAAGCAAGGCTGCGCCTTTAGACAATTCCTTAAAAACTTCCGTTCGCAGCCTATCTACCTCTTCTTCAGTTTTAAAGAGGTTCTGGATGCGTTGCACCGCTTCCTTCGTATTGCCCTCTGAAATGCTAACCGTTGCCTGATGCAGCAGTGTTACGGTATCGAGAGCTTTCGCAATCTGTTCTTGAGCCAAGTCTAAAGCCTTTGTTCTGCGTCGTTTTTCAAACCATTCGTAACTTCTTTTTTCCAAATGCTACATCTCCGCTAACACTACTTTTCGCGTATCCTTATAACCTTTATTAGCATAGCAAACTCGATAGAAAAGGACTTAAACAAGCAAAGGCCAGCCACACGCTAAACCTCACCGCCGAATCTGCCATGGGTCTACAATTTCAAAGAAAAGGAGGTGCAAACCTTTTCCGTTGTTGCTCTAAGGACTTCAACGACTTTCTGACTCGCCCGACCAGCGGGCCCTCCTCTGACCTTTCTCCGTCAGAACTAATTCCTTCTTGAAGATAGGTGCTTCTCTCTTATACCTTTCAACAGCCTCTTCTAAGACAGGAAAAACCTCATCACGGTGAGAGCCCGCGACCAAAACATAAACGAGATCTTCGCCCACGTTGAATTCGCCCAACAAATGATGGATTTGAACGTCGACTATTCCCTGCCTCTTCTTCAATTCGTTGCAGATTCCTGTGAGCACTTCGTCTGCCTTTTCTTCATATGCTTCTAGTTCCAGCTTCTGAACTTTTTCGCCTTCAAGAGTCTCTCCGCGCACTATGCCGACAAATGTGGCTATTGCTCCGGCTTTTCGAAAGTTGGGCTGGCTTCTGGCTTTAGCTATTACGTCCATGAGAGAGATTGTTCCCTTTTCATGTACTCCAGCTTTTTTTTCCATGTTTACTACCTGCTGAAGAATAGACATCCAGCTGACTAGATTGACACTACAGTTGGGTCAGGCTAAACTGCTTTTACATATTTTCGCATGTCTTCGAGGGTAGCCGAAGGAACAGGCAGATCCTTCATTGTGAGGAGGCCAGCAGGTGCATTGATCACCTTTGGAATAGAGTTCACGATCATCGCAACAGTTGCTATATCTCCGTGTACACACGGACTTATTTTCTCTCTGATTTCTGGGACGCCCCTTATAGTTACTGCATCGTATTCTTCTTCAGCCCCTACGTAGGCCCTGAAATCTAAGGCTATGACTTCTTTGCCTTTGACTATGCCTTTTGCTTTCTGTCCCAGCCCTGCCACCCTTCCGGTGGTGACCTTGATATCCTTGCTTTGAACCGGTCTCTTAGCAATCACGGGTTCAACAGATTCAACAATTATCTCATCTAGTTTCCATGCTAGAGCATCGGCAACCATGGCAATTGACTGCTCAAGCCCAACATGTCCAGTGATCTGTTTCTTCTCGATTTTTTGTGCGAATTCTTTGACTGATAATCCAGCTCCTATCTTTTTCTGGAACGGTAGTCGTCTAGTCGCAGCGTTCATGACTCTGACCGCTTCGATTTTCTCTATCTTCTGGCAAGGGGCAGTGAGTGTTATCACGAGTGTGTCCATAAGAAACCCTGGGTTTATCCCGGTTCCTAAGACTGTCACATCGTGTTTCTTGGCCAACCTGTCAAGCTTTTTCGCAAGCTTGGGTTCAGAAAGGTAGGGGTACGCTAGCTCTTCGCAGGTTGATATGACATTGACTCCATGTTCTGCGATTGAGGCTATTTGAGGGAAAGTGTCTTTCAGATAGGACGATGTAGCATGGATGGCAACGTCGGCTTTGGCCTTCGTAAGCACCGAATCTATGTCATCTGAGATTCTTACTCCGACTCTCTTCTTCAGCTGTAAAACCTCGCCCAAATCCTTGCCCACCTTGTCTTTAGCGATGTCAATTGCACCAACGACCTCAACTCCCTCTTTTTCCAACAAGAATTTCGCGATAAAGCCGCCGACCACACCGACTCCATAGGCTACGATCCTTATTTTTTCCATGGCAACCTTTTCTCCTTTGGGCTCATGCTCTATCATAGCTCACCATATAAATGTGTATTTAGAACATCGCGAAAGTTGTATGTTCGTTTAAAACCTTTACGTTTGTAAACTTTTATATCTTTGACAACGCCAGTACTTAGGAGGGCTCACAGCCTTGGAAAGCTCAACCACCATCTCCAAAGAAGACCTCGAAAAAATCTTGGACGCCCAGAAACTCAAAAACTGCTTTGAATGCGGCATCTGCACGGCCAGCTGTTCCATGACGGAGATGCTTGGAAACGAGTACAATCCGAGGCGACTTCTAGAAGACATCTATTCGAAGCCCGAAAAGATCCTAGCTTCAGACACAATTTGGTTCTGCGCATGGTGCTACCGATGCCACAACCGTTGCCCCCAAGCATTGAACTTGCCCGAAATATTCCTATTCATACGATCGATTGCAGCGAAGCGTGGATGTACTCAAGCTTTTGATAAGGCCCTCCAGAAGATCGTGAAAAACATTCCTCTTCCCCTCGTTACCACGCTAGTTTGTTTTCATCCAGAACGCGCCGGATTGAAGAATGAGAAAATTCTGGAGAAAATCGAGCAAATGCGCGGAGAATTGGTGAGAATAAGGAAAAAAGAGAAGCGAGCGAAGTCTCTCAAAGGAAAGATTGCAGTCATAGGTTCTGGACCTGCAGGGCTAACAGTTGCCTACGAACTAAGCAGGAAAGGATATGGCGTCACAGTTTATGAAGCTCTCTCAGAACTAGGGGGCATGCTGAGCAAAGGAATACCGCACTACCGCCTGCCAAAACATGTTGTTGCAAAGGAAATTCGTTTCATAGAGGATCTGGGTGCAGAATTCAAGACGGGCGTACGAGTCGGCAAAGACTTGTACTTCGATGATCTGAAGAAAGAAGGGTACAAGGCTGTCTTCATCGGTGCAGGAGCCCACAAGAGCCAGAAACTGAGAATCGAGGGCTCAGATTTGAAAGGAGTGACACAAGCCCTGGACTTTTTGTGGGACGTGAATCTTGGCAAGAAGGTCGAGATTGGAAAGAATATTGTTGTGATAGGCGGAGGAAACGTTGCGGTAGACGCGGCGAGAACTGCTCGTTGCCTGGGAGCAAGTGAAGTGACTATCTTGTACCGCAGGTCGAAGGATGAGATGCCTGCAAACCTGCGTGAAGTTGAAGAAGGGGAAAACGAAGGAGTGAAGATTGAGTTTCTTGTTTCGCCCAAGAAAATCCTTGGAGAAAACGGCAAGGTTTGCGCCGTTGAATGTGTTCGCATGCAACTAGGCGAACCTGACGAAACCGGACGGAGAAGAGCCGTTCCGATGGAAGGCTCAGATTTCAAGCGAGAAACAGACATGGTCGTTTTGGCTGTAGGTGAAACTCCCGACTTGGAGTTTCTGCCGAAAGATGCTGAGCTGAATGATGATGGAACGCTCTGGGTCAACCCTGTGACCATGGAAACCAGCAAGTCAGGGGTCTTCGGAGGCGGAGACGCCGTCAACGGACCAGCATCCGTGATAGAGGCGATTCGCGACGGGAAACGCGCGGCACAATCGATTGAACATTATGTGAAATCGCTGAAGGGAGCATCGACTCATGATTGAACACAAAGAACGACAACCAAAACAAGGTGATGAACCACGCATAGGAGTCTACGTTTGCCACTGCGGGTTGAACATTGCTGGCTCTGTGGACTGTGCTGAAGTTGCCAAGTTTGCAGCTACGCTTCCACATGTTGTCTTATCTCAAGACAACCGTTACACTTGCTCTGATCAAGGCCAAGCAGGAATCAAGAACGATATTAAAGAGCACAAGCTCAACCGAGTTGTGGTCGCATCTTGTTCTCCTCGGCTTCACGAACCGACCTTCAGGAAAGCATGCGAGGAAGCGGGACTGAACAAGTACCTCTTTGAAATGGCCAACATACGTGAGCACTGCAGTTGGGTTCACCTGTACGATCGGAAAGCAGCCACAGAAAAGGCTAAAGACCTGGTCAAAATGGCTGTTGCCAAAGCTGCTTTGCTTCAGCCTGCCGAAGAAGCTGAAGTTCCAATAATACGAAGGGCGCTGGTTATCGGTGGAGGGGTAGCAGGCATCCAAGCTGCCCTTGACCTGGCAGACACGGGCTACAGAGTGTGCTTGGTTGAAAAAGAACCCAGCATAGGCGGTATGATGGCTCGAATAGACAAGACTTTCCCCACAATGGACTGCTCAATATGTATCCTTGCACCAAAAATGTCAGATGTAGGCCATCACCCAAACATTGATTTGTTGACCAATAGTGAAGTAACCGAAGTGAAAGGATACATCGGCAACTTCCATGTGAAAGTACTGAGAAAGCCGCGTTATGTTACCAAAGACTGCTCTGCCTGTGGTGAATGTGTAGAAGTCTGCCCGATCGTCGCTCCCAACGAGTTTGACGTGGGATTAGCTACAAGACACGGGATTTACACACCGTTCGCGCAGGCAGTTCCGTCTACATACATAATCGACATGAACCTTTGCCTCAACAAGGAAGGCGTGATCACATGCGACAAATGCATAAAAGCATGCGAACGGCAAGCGATAGAGTTTGAGATGAAACCAGAAACCCAAGAAATAGAAGTAGGCACGATAGTAGTTGCCACAGGCGCGGATGTTTTCGACCCCTCAGTCTTGCCTAACTATGGTTACGGCAAGTTTCCAAACGTCATCACATCACTCGAGTTTGAGAGACTAATAAATGCAGGCGGCCCATCAGGCGGACATTTAATAAGACCTAGTGACAAGCAGATTCCCAAACGTGTAATGTTCATTCAATGTGTGGGATCGCGTTCAGATAAGGCTGGAAAGCTTTATTGCAGCAATGTTTGCTGCATGAACACTATCAAAGACAGCCTGCTCATCAAGGAGCATTGGCCGGATACTGAGATCTACGTGTTCTATGTTGACATAAGAGCTTACGGAAAAGGCTTTGAAGACCTTTACAAACGAGCAAGAAAGGAAGGTGTTGTGTTCATCCGAGGGCTGCCAGCTGAGATAAAAGAGGACAAGAAAACTCACAACCTTTGGCTTTTCGGCGAGAACACTCTGCAAAATGAGCTTTACAAGGTAAACGCTGACATGGTGATACTATCAATAGGTTTAGAGGCCAGAAAAGACAGCGAAACGATCCAGCATCTGCTCACGCTGTCCAGAAACCAAGACGGATTCTTCCTAGAAGCTCATCCTAAACTGAGACCAGTGGACGCTGCTACAGGCGGCATCTTCTTCGCTGGCTGCGCTGAGTCTCCCAAGGACATAAAGGACAGCGTAACCCAAGCAAGCGCAGCAGCGGCACGTGCAGGCATATTGATGGCCAAAGGAAAAGTGACTGTTGAAGCCATCACACCTATACTTTTCCCAGAAAAATGTAAAGCTTGCGGACTCTGCGTCAAAGTCTGTCCTTACAACGCAATAACTCTTGATAAAGAAAAGAAGCGAATTGAAATCATCGAAGCCGCATGCGGCGGATGCGGAACATGCGCTGCCGAGTGCACTTTCGGTGCCCTAACACAGAGCCACTTCACTGACGACCAGATAAGTTCACAGATAGACGCCATCACAGAACACGACGCAGACAAGAAGATTGTAGCTTTCTGCTGCAACTGGTGCTCTTATGCGGGTGCCGACTTTGCAGGAGTGAGCAGGATGCAATATCCGCCAAACGTACGCATAATCAGAACAATGTGTTCTGGCCGCGTGGCTCCCAAGTTTGTTGAAAGAGCATTCGCAAGAGGAGCCGCAACAGTTTTGGTGGCCGGCTGCCACATCGGAGACTGCCACTACATCAACGCCAACCACCAAACGCAAAAGCGTGTAGAGCGTTTGTGGAAGAAGATGGAACAGAGTGGATTGAACAGAGAAAGACTGCAACTGTTATGGTGTTCAGCGGCTGAAGGTGAAAGGTTCGCATCGAAAATCCGCGATCTGAAGACAATAGTGGACAATGTCAAGCCTGAAGAAGTTGAAAAGGGCAAGCAGGTGTTCAAAAAAGCTTTGGAAGGAAGTTAGGATATGCCTGAAAGAATCCGACATGCTGCACTCGACAAGGAAAAGATAAAGCAAGTGAAAATCGAAATTCACTTGATCAAAGACGAGTGCAAAGGATGCGGCTACTGCATAGAGTATTGTCCGCGGAAAGTATTGGAAGAATCTGACGAAATAAACGCAAAGGGAGTTCACCCTCCAAGAATCGTGGACGAAAGCAAATGTATGAATTGCGGTTTCTGCACGGCAGTTTGCCCAGACTTCGCAATTTTCGTCGTTGAAAAACCGAGCGAGAAGGATGTTAAACATGCCTAAGGTGAAGAACTTGCTTACAGGCGCCCATTTCATGAACGGTGACGTGGCATCTGCAGAAGGGGCATTGGTGGCCGGCTGCAGGTTTTTCGCAGGTTACCCGATTACTCCGGCAACTGAAATCGCTGAACATCTGTCTGAAAGGATGCCAGAGCTCGGCGGAATCTACATACAGATGGAAGACGAAATCGCCTCAATTGCAGCTGTGATCGGCGCGTCATATTCAGGCTTAAAAGCCATGACAGCAACTTCAGGCCCAGGCTTCAGCTTGATGCAAGAAAACATCGGTCTCGCCGCAATGACAGAAGCTCCATGCGTGATCGTGGATGTTATGCGTGCAGGACCGAGCACTGGACAGCCTACAATGCCTGGACAGCAAGATGTGATGCAGGCAAAATGGGGCTCGCACGGAGATTACGGCATAATTGCGGTGACACCCTCTTCGGTTCAGGAAATGTTCGATCTTACAGTTGAAGCGTTCAACCTCTCTGAAACTTACAGGGTCCCGGCCCTTCTGATGGCAGACGAAATCGTGGGTCACATGTGGGAAAAGGTCGTCATTCCTCCTATAGAAAAGATGAGTGTAGTTAACCGCAAGAAACCAAACGTGCCACCAGACCAATACAAGCCCTTCATGCCTGATGACAATCTGGTTCCGCCAATGGCCTGCTTTGGAGAAGGATATCACTTCCATGCTACCGGTTTAACTCACAACGAAAGCGGATATCCACGAACTTCAAGTTCTGAAGCACAAACCAAACTCGTCAATAGGCTATGTGAGAAAATACAGAAGAACGCTGACAGAATAATCAAAGTTCAAGAAATTATGCTAGACGATGCCGATATTGCCGTCGTAGCATATGGAATAGTTGCCCGAGCCGCGTTGAGCGCCATAAGAAAAGCAAGGGAAAACGGAATCAAAGCAGGATTGTTGCGCTTGATTACGCTTTGGCCGTTCCCAGAGAACTACGTGGCAAAGGCCGCCCAACACGTGCGAGGAATTGTCGTTCCTGAAATGAACTGTGGACAAATGGTGCGGGAAGTCGAAAGAGCAGCAAAAGAAACACGTGTGACTTTTCTCTCAAAGCTCGGGGAAGAACCACACACCCCGCAGGAGATTCTTGAAGCAATAAGGAGGGTTGCTTGATGGTTCAAGAAATGGCCCATCCATTTTCAAAGTACTTGCGAGCAGAAATGATGCCGCATATATGGTGTACAGGTTGCGGCAACGGTGTTGTTCTCAACTGTTTCACTCACGCACTAGACGAATTGCAGCTTGATCTGGACAGGCTTGTGATAGTGTCGGGCATCGGCTGTATCGGGCGAACAGCGGGCTACGTAAAGGCAGATTCATTCCACACGACGCATGGGCGTGCATTAGCCTTCGCAACAGGAGTTAAACTCGCAAACCCAGAATTGGAAGTCGTGGTGATAAGCGGGGATGGAGATCTGTTCGCGATAGGAGGGAATCACTTCATACACGCGGCGCGAAGGAACATAGGTATAAAGGTGCTCTGCGCGAACAATTTGAACTATGGAATGACTGGAGGACAGCAGGGGCCGACGACTCCGCTTGAAGCGGTAACGACCACGAGCCCGTACGGAAACATTGAACACCCTTTCAATCTTGTGCATTTGGCAGCGGCATCGGGAGCCACGTACGTGGCCAGATGGACCACTCTGCATGTGCGAAGGCTGACGCAATCCCTTAAGAGAATGCTGCAGAAGAAGGGGTTTTGCTTCATTGAAGTGCTTTCACCTTGCCCTGAAATTTACGGTCGTTACAACAAAATGAGCTCAGGTCTTGAAATGATGGGATGGTTCAAGAAGGCTTCTGTTGTCGATAGCTTCTCAGATCCCTCAAAGGCAGACATAACGCCTGAGAAGATTGCAGTGGGCGAGTTTGTGGACATCGAGAAGCTTAGCTTCGAAAGAATGCTTCACGAGAAAATATCCCAGATAAACGAAAAGGCGATGGATAAGGTGAGTTAGCATGCGAGTCGAGCTTAGGTTTGCGGGTTTCGGGGGCCAAGGAATAATCAAATCAGGAATAATCGTGGCCTCAGCAGCGTCCATTCACGCTGGAAAGAATTCTGTTCAAACGCAGTCGTATGGGCCTGAGTCTCGAGGAGGGGCCTGCAAGTCTGAAGTGGTGATTTCAGAGGAAGAGATAGACTTCCCGAAAGTTGTTCAGCCCGACGTGTTGGTTGCGATGTCCCAACACGCCTACAATGAATATTCAGAAGACATCAAACAAGGTGGAGCTGTGATTATGGATCCCGACATGATTCCTACAGAAAAGAATCTGGGAAACTTCAGGGTTTTCCGAGTCCCAGCTACAAAAATTGCGGAAGAACTGGGCAGAAGAATAGTTGCGAATATCGTCATGATAGGCGCGTTTGTGGCTATCACAAAACTGCTGGATGAAAACGCTGTCAAAGAGTCAATTAAGGAGAACATACCTAAGGGTACAGAGGAACTGAACTTGACGGCTTTCGAAAAAGGCTATGAATACGGAGAAAAGCTCATCACGTAAAGTCTATTTGGCCTCTTGTGCCTGCAACTGAGCTAGCTGCGTTACGACTTTTGAGTTTCGAATGCCTACATGGCGCAAAGGAGCGATTTTCTTGGCCTCGTTGTAGATGTCTGAGGCTATCTTCCCCAGAACCATTTCCTGTGCAAACTGATCCATTGTAAGTACCACGGCCTTTTCTTTTATTATCCTGTTCATAATAGCACGTATAACTTTTTCTTGTGATGTCTTGATTCTCGAAAGGGTAAAAGCACTAACGGCCACTCTTACTGCGTGCCCGTCTTTTGTCGTAACACTAAACAAGCCATCAACTTTTGTTGTTCTTCTCCTAACAAGGCTACGCAGGTAGTCTCGCGAATATTCATGTCCCTTGAACATCGTCTTGGCAGTTTTGCCGTCAATCTCGGTTATTTGAAAACGCATTTTCAAGTATTGATGTGCAAAGTCGTTTGTGATGTCATACAGTGTTGAGTCAACGACTCTTCCAATCAGTTTTTCTGGCTCGTCAGCGGGCACTGCCCCCAACTCAACGTTGCCAAAGTACGGGGGAGAGAACACCATGTACCATGCCTTTCCCCGCCATTTGTCACGTACGCGTTTTGTCTTTGAAGACACTTTTATCCTCCGAATGCAGCTTGAAGGTTCACATCATAGTATTAAAAGTTTTACCGTTTGGGAACGATTTTTTGGATGCCGCCCATGTATTTCCTCAAGACTTCTGGAACAACCACCGACCCGTCTTCTTGCTGATAGTTTTCAAGTATGGCAACGATGGTTCTTCCTGTAGCTAGAGCTGTCGAATTCAAAGTGTTCACAAACCCCTTAGGGGCCTCGCCTTCCTTTTCTCTATACCTAATGTTCAGCCTCCTAGCCTGGTAATCTGTGTCGTTGCTGCATGAAATCATCTCTCTGTAAGCGTTTTGCGCAGGTATCCAAGGTTCAATGTCGTATCTCTTGGCAGCAACAGTTCCCATATCTCCTGTACAAACGTTCACAACGCGATAGGGTAGACCGAGTTTTTGAACTAGCTCTTCGGCGTTGCTTATGAGTTCTTCATGGATCTTCCATGAATCTTCGGGCCTGCAAAAAACAAACTGTTCAACCTTGTTGAACTGGTGGGTTCGGAAGACTCCGCGTGTGTCTTTGCCATGCGCACCTGCCTCCTTCCTAAAGTTCGTGCTGACACCGACGAGCTTCATCGGCAAGTCCTTTGCCATAAGCACTTCGTCCATGAACATTGCGGCCATCGGATGCTCTGAAGTTGCGATCAGATAAAGGTCCTCGTCTTCAACTTTGTAGAGTACGTCCTCAAAATCGCTCAGAGCTACAACGCCCTCGTATGGTTTCCGCCTCATCAGATAGGGCGGCTCAATGGGGGTATAGCCTTTCTTCGTCATTTCTTCAAGAGCGAAGTTGATCAATGCCATGTCAAGTAGGACTGCTTCTCTTTTCAAGTAGAAGAATCTGGCTCCAGCAATCTTCCCAGCTCTCTCGATATCGACTATGTCAATGTTTAGGCCCAGATCCACGTGATCTTTGACTGGGAAAGCGAATTTTGGTACGTCTCCCCATCTTCGTATTTCGACATTGTCATCTTCGTCTTTGCCTATTGGAACTGTTTCATGCAGAAGGTTTGGAATGCGCATCAGATAACCGCGGACTTTCTCTTCAAACTCAGCTACCTGTTTTTCGAGTTTCGTGATTTCCGTGTCAACGGTCTTTGCTTTCGACATTTCATTTGCCGTGTCTTTTCCTTTCTTCTTCGCCGTTGCTATTTGGGCTGTTATCTGTCTCCTTTCGTGCCGTAGATCGTTCAGTTTCGTGAGGTTTTGCCGCCATTTTTTGTCGTAGTCAATCAATCCGTCAAGCATCTTCAGGTTTTCGGGGTCTCCTCGCTTCATCAAGTTGTTCTTTATGAGTTCAGGGTTTTCACGGATGAGTTTGATATCGAGCATCTTCTCACTTGCAGCCTCTAAGTCTAGCTTTGAATGGGCTATTTAACCTTACGACGATGCTCAGGCGCCAAACCTAACACATGACTGGCTGAAAGGCTTCTTATTCGAGTTTTCTTGCAGTTTGAAGAGCTTTTTCTGCTGTTGAAACACAAAAGAGCAGATCATCGAGCGTGGCGATAAATGTCGGAAGCTTCCCGTTGTAGCTTACGTTTGTGAATACTCTTTTTGCCTTCCATGTTGTTTTGATCAAAAGTCCTTTTGGTGTTTTGAGGTTGTCAGGAGAGACTGCTCTCGCAACGGCTTGGGCGATCTTTGCGTCGTCATACTCAAGCGTTACTTCAGCTTCCAATCTTTTCCCCTTTGAGCTGTTTGCCAACGAGTTCGTTCACAGTCTTTATGAAGTCGTTAATGTCTTCTATGGGGACCTGTGCGCCTGCGGCCACGTTGTGTCCCCCGCCCTTTCCGCGGAATTTTTCGGCGGCGATCTGCATTATTTCCCCCAGGTTGACGCCTTTGTTTGTTACGGTGTCCATAGTTCTCGCAGAGATCTTTGCGATACCTTCTTCTTGGAGGTTTGCGTATGCGATCAGAGGCTTCTCCGGGTTTGGAAGGCTTGATGTGAGTATGGAGGAAATTGCTCCAACCATCTTGTCTTCTATGAAGTCTTCCCCGTAGACGACGTAGATGTTTTCGAGTTCTTTCATTCTTTCAGGTTTCTCCATCACCCAGCCGAGGTACTTGTTGAGGGTTCTTCTGTAATCTTCCAGCACTTTGTTGGCTCCTTCGAGTGCCGAACCTCTATCGCCCAAGCAAACGGCTACACCGAGCCCAGCTTTGTCCATCCGGCCGGTGGCGTTTAGTAACACGCCGAATTCCCGGGCGTCCCTGAGTGGAGTCCAAGGTTCTTCGTGGCTCAGAATGTAGACGTGTCCGATGAGGTTTGATACTTCATAGTGTAACCCTTTTGAAACGAGGTGGTCTGCCAAGCTTGAACAGAGGCGTTTCTTTTCATCCTCTGATAGATCCCTTAGAGCCCGCCACTTGTCACCGTTCTTCGGTTCGATATTCAAGCTTTTCAAGAAGGCGAAACTCTTGTTTTCGTCTCCGCTTATGTCGGGGATGAAGGGGTTTGTTGCTGAAGCCAGCGCCTTGATGATCGATCGTGTTTCTCTGCCAAAGAAGATTAGGTCTTTGTCAACAGTCAGAAGACCTGAGCTTGTTGCATCTTCAACTATTTTTTCATTCAAGCCCTTGAGCATGCGTTGGTCATACTTGTCCTGCAGATCTCCAAGGGCGCCGACGACAGCGATGGGAGCCAAATCCACGTTCACTTTGTCTAGGGCTCTGGCCACAAAATACGCTACGCCCGATCCGCTGATGTCGCGAGCCCCATCGACTCCGTGCAGATGCGGGTTCACGTGCACAAAGTTGTCTGACTCTTTGCCGACGACTTGATGATGATCTAGAATTACGATTTTGAAATCTGCAAGTTTCTGATTCAGCAAATCAATGTAACCGCTTCCTAGATCAGTGAAAATTATGAGTTGAGGCTTGTCTGAAAGAATTTCTCCCACGATCTTGTCTTCGATCCACTGCGTTATGCGGATCCGAAACCTTGCGTCAAGTCTGAACAGCGCTTTTCCAATGATTCCAGCCGCGGCAATTCCATCAGCATCCAGATGCGAAAAAACATGCACAAACCCGTCTTGTTTGACTGCCTCCGATATTGTCTTAGCTGCTTGCTCGGCTGAACATAGAAAACCTGCGGCCTGGTCTTCGGAAGCTGAAGACATAACGATCATCTTATCTAGTAGACCAAGTTATTTAAAGATTTAAAACGGCACAGTGTCTTGGCTTTCTTGACATCACTCTTGGAAAAAAAAATCGGAGAACGAGGGTAGCTAGGTTATTGAAGCTATCTTGGGTTCGTATCTCCAGCTCGGAGCCAATAGGCCCTCGTGCTTGTAATACCTCGACAGCTTGTGAATTTTCGCTTCTATTAACTGAAGCGCCCGTCTATTGTACAGGTCAGTTCTGTTTTTCTCAAGATGAAGCGCCAAGCTCCCAGCTTTTCTTAGGAGGCTTGCCAAGTCTTCGGGCAGAGATGGTGCCAACGCATTCTCCTTGAGCACTTTTAAGACCCTTTTCCCGGTGATCGGCTTTGACAGTGGAACTGCATGCTGGTCTCTCAGGATTGTGCCTATTCGGCTTGGTGAATTCCCGTCTTTAGCCAGCTTAACAATCAGGGCCTCTACTTCTTCAGGCTGGTACTTGCACCAGCTTGGAGCCCGTTTGCTGACAGGTCTTGTCTGATGCGACTTTCCCTTTTCCTGTTTAGGCATTAATCATCCCTTGAACTCTGTATGAGCGAAGGCGCACGCGTATTTAAAAATAACTGTGTTTTTCCAAGAAATATGTGTCACTTTTCATTTCCTCTCTCTAAGGAGCTTCTTTCCATCCATGTTCGTCACGAACTCAAACTCAGCTTCCAGCAGTTCGGTTGCTTCTTCAATGGTTGACGCCGTCGCAACATGGTATTTATCGTCTACCTCGTTGAATACTGCCTTTTCTATGGTGATGCATATGTCTGTGTTGAGTGGACTTTTGTGTCAAAGGAAATCTGAACGTGTTTAGAGTCGTGTGTCTTATGATATTCCATTGTTGCCTTCCAATGTCTGAGCGTCTGAAAGTGAATCTGCCTCAGTCGGGGACTCCCTAGCGTGTTTGCCAATCTGCACGTGCGAAAAGATAGGGTCTGACCAGGCATCTTTAACCTACCCCCTCCCCCCACCAGAGGCCGTCGTCCCTAGGGCTGAAGTTCTGACGCATGGAAACCCAAGTAGGGGGAATTGAAAGCTTACTCTCGTCTGGACTAGACTTTCTGTTATGAGGTTCAAGAAAACTTGGTTCTACAAGAACCCTTAAACGGAAAAAGAGGGTCTATTGGCCGACTAAAAGAGAGCTCATGTAGGGCCCTTCTCTCCAGGATCTGGCGGTTTCCAAGGTGAAAAATAGGGGGAGGGTGCGTTTTGCGAGGTGTCCGACCTGCCAAAAAGCCTACCCCCCGTCGTTTTTTCACTTGATGGAGCTGCGACAGCGCGCGCTAGCGTTTTTGCGCAAAGTTTACTTTTAATGAGTCTTCTTTGTATTTCTTAGAGGATGAATATTTGGTAGCTTTAGGCGTTAGGTTTGGTGTTGACATAGGTTCCTTCTTTAGGATTGAGAAAAGTTTTTCATCTATTGCGAAAGTCGCGATGGAAGTTGAAAGGCTTGGTTTCGGCTCAGTTTGGATTCCGGATCACGGAGTTGACCCTCTGGCGACATTGTCATTTATTGCGGCGAATACAAGAAAAATTAAGTTGGGTACGTGCGTCCTCATTCCCGATCATAGGCATCCAGCGCTCTTAGCCAGAGAAATATCGGCACTAGATAATCTATCCAAAGGAAGGTTTATTCTTGGGCTAGGAGCGGGAGAAGGCAAAGAAATGTTTGGCACACCACTGGATAGACCTGTTGCTCGAATGTTAGAAACAATACAAATACTGAAGAAACTGTGGAAACAACCCAAAATAACTTATCATGGAAATTTCTGGGAAATAAAAGATTACTCATTAGAATTGAAGCCATTACAAAAGCCTCATCCACCAATCTGGATTGGTGCAGCTGGACCACGAATGTTGAAGATAACCGCAAGACATGGAAATGGTTGCTTCGGGCCTCAGCTTATTCCAAAACGTTACCAAGAATGGCTGAACAGACTGCGCGACATTGCAAAGGAAGTTGGCAGAAACCCTGATGAGATTACACCAGCGCATCTCCCATTCACAAGTATATCGCATGACCATGATACGGCACTTAATTGGTTAGAACCTCACGTAGGATGGTTCTTAGTATGGGCGTCTCAACCTCCAAGTTCATTACCGCAAATACTTGGCTACAAAGAAAAATGGGAAAAAGAAGAAGACGTACCTCGGGAAGCAGTCGAGAGATGCTTCATTGTAGGAACCCCCGACGAATGCACTGAAAAAATGAGAGAGTTCATCCGCAACGGTGTGAGATATTTTGTCCTGGCAATCCGCGCTCCTGATACAAAGAGCTACTTCCAATCGCTCAAATTATATGCCAAAGAGGTATTGCCAAACTTTGGAGAAACAATAAGATAACTACTTGAGAAACAAAATTCCGAGAATTTAGACCGAGTTCTAAACCCAACCCCCGCACCACTACGTTGAAAACTTCGCGCGCCGTTGGTTGTTGACAGAAAAAGAGGGAGTTTGCGGGAGACGTCTCCACTTTATCGGCAGTATAAGTTTATGAGATATTGTTTCTTCCATATGCTTTTGCGTTGTGATAAATATTCCATGCAAAACTATTAAACACAAAGAAGCATAATTCTTTTTGTGTATGCATGCTTTTGCGAACCTGTTTACATAAGGCAATGAGCGCGCAACTGCCACTTGGGATGGGATGCGCTTCATTAAGTTTCGCTTATGAACATACAACTATTTTCATCATCTCTCTTGGATGCCTTAGCATTCTTAGAGGACTTTGGAAGGCCCCTGCCAGACACCCGCAATTGGAACAGTCCGCATTGTTTCCAAAACATCTTCTTCTGTTCCATGAAACATCAAAATGTAATGCTTCATCGCCCCAGTGGCATGGACCCCTATGGTCCGGATGTTCATACCATTTTATCATCGCTTTGCTCAAAAGAAAATCTGTTGGGTGTAATGTCTTCATTCGTTTCAGTTCTTTTATTATAGTTTTTCTCTCTTTTTTTCTTACAACCATGGGAAGACTAACGTCGGTTCCAGCTGCGCATATGTTACACACAACACCCTTGAAACCATTCTCTTTTGCAATTTTTATAACATCCTCAAGCTCTTTGTAATTATCTCTCGTTATTGTCATATTGATAACAACACGTTTGTCCCCTGAGTAGTTTTTCATTACTCTTGAAAAAACACCATTCCCTCTGATTGAATCGTTTGTTTTTCGGGACCCATCTATTGAAACATATAATCTATGATTGAATTCTTCGGGTATCTTTATTGTTCCGTTTGTAATAACGTAAACAAAAGGAAATAACCTGTTCGCGAGCATGAGAATATCAATCCTGAGCGCAGGCTCACCACCCACCAAAAGAATGTTCCTTATTCCTTCCTTGTAGAGTTCATCGAACCTTTTTTCCCAAGCAGGTATGAATAGCTCTTGTGTTTCAAAATCATCTTTACCGTGAAAATGATAGCAATGTTTGCATCTAAGATTACAATTGTCCGTCACATCAACTTCTGCAAAATACTTTACTCTAAATATGATCCTCTTTAGTTCAAGCCAAAAAAGATACAACAATACGCGCGCATATTCTTTCATGCTAGAATCATTGAAGAAGGCATTAATTAACTGCTTCACAGACTCGCGCGTGCAGACTTAGGCTACCACTACAAATACAGACAGCCTTTTTTCTGTTACCTCTTTAGCGGAGAAAACAACATTATGGTAATGTTATAGCGGTATCAAATTGAAATGCGCGCGCATGTTTCGCATAAAGAACTAAGGCTTAAACACATAGCCGTACCCATACTAAATTGCATATCAATAGATAGAATACCGTGAAAAATACGGGACTTCGGGAGACATCCCCACATCAGTTCTTATCTAAAAATAACTGCTTTTCTAAGAATATCCTTTCCTTTCATTTATTTAGTGCGCGTTTGGGTTACAAGCCAGAGAGATAGCTCTTGAACAGTCCATGGAAGAGGGGAAACAATCTGATAGGAATTATCAAAAACCTTTTCAAACAGCTGATGATAACCTTTTTGATGGTTTGAGGCATGTCTAAGGCGTCTAACGTAGAGGAAATTCTGAGCCTCGCCAAAGAGCAAGAAAAAGAATATGAATGGTTAGGTGCGGCTGAATCTTACACAAAAGCCTTAGACTTGGTGTCCGATAAACGTACTGTAGGTCAACTTCATGAAGCGCTTGGACTGTGCTTTTTTGAAAGCGCCCATCAAGCGGATACTTCAGACACATTCAGTGAATACATTCGGAAGGCGATCAAAGCATATGTAACTGCCAGTGAGACTTTCACCTCTTTGAGCACTCCTGCAGATAGGGCTTCAGGCATACGATGCAAGGCGTTAGCACTATACTGTTCCCAACATCTTCCGAAAGAACCCCAAGAAATTGGACAGGGTTTATATGCGGTGCTCGAACTTCAACAAAAAGCACTTGACGTATACAGAAACTTCGGCGACGCAGGCGGCAAACGATTGCTGTACAGTGAGATTCTACGAACCATAAATGATTTGCTGGAATATGAGGAGACAAGAAACAAACGCGTCGAACTCATTGACCTTGGGCTGACCTGCGGTGAAGAAGCCATAGGAACCTGCTTGGACCTGAAAGAAGAGCGGGACCTCGCCGAGGTATACCTTGCCACTTCAGAGCTATGCGGAGCAGGGAGCGCTATTTTCCCCGATGAGAACCGACGTTCAATGTGCAGTAAGAAGCAAGAGGAATATCTCACAAGTGCACTAGAACTTTCAGAAAGGACTGAGAACAAGGTTGTCCGAGCGAAGGCCGTTAGCGCCATAGTTTATTGGCAAATGGCTAGGTCGGCTGGCGAGGCTGCACCTGCCTGTCCTCGAAACCTATGGAAGCTGTTAGAAGATTGTAGAGAGACCAAGAATAGACGGGCAATCACAAGTGTGTTAAACGCCATGCTCTACACCCTCTTACATCAGCTGATCAGTGCCACTGATCGCGATAAGATCCAAGAGATATTTGCGGATGTCAAGAGACTTGCAGATGAATCTGTCAGAATCAACAACGTAAATGAGGGAGTTAGGAGAGCGGCGACTTCGCTGGGTAGCACGTATTGGTCCTTGGGGATAAGCTGTCGATATTATGGTCTCTTTGAGCTTGATACTGAAGCCAAGATTAGATTCATGGACCAAGGCATTGAATTTGCCAAGAAAATTCCGGCTCACACTTCTCCACTTGGGAGAATGGCTTTCCTTTCAACCTACAGTTATCATCTAAAACACAGGGCATTCATAGAACAGAATCCGACGAAAAGAAAGCTCCTACTGTTGGAAGCCCTCGCAATAGCAAATGAATGGGTTGCAATTATCGAGAATTCCATTCCATATCTCTATCAAAACATAGGAGAACATCTGCTCGTCTATTCGGCAATAAGGTCGGAACTTGCTCGCTTAGAGGATGCTAAAGACATTAAGACGAAAATGCTTCAAGAAGCTATCGAATATTCAAAGAAAGGAATGGAGTGCTTTACAGTTGGCGTGTTAGACAGCTCCATTCGTACAATGCTAGCTGGCTCCTTACAGGAGCTTGGTCGAATTCAATTCGAGCTTTTTCAGGTAGCCCGCGACTATAATTTGCTGAAGGAAGCTTTTTCAACTCTTGAGAAGGCTGCTCAAGCATACTCAGCTGAAGGAATACCGATTCGAGCTGCCGAAACATTCTGGACGCTAGCAAAGATGCAAGACGGAGTGGGTGAACTTGAGGACGCAGCTGAGAGCTTTGAAAAGGCCGCCAACCATTATCAGCTCGTGATAGAGAAATATCCTCAGCTAACTGAAACTGTGAAAGATCACATTCATTATCTAAAGGCGTGGTGTAAGATAGAAGCAGCTAAAGATTCTCATCAAGAAGAAAGATACCAAGACGCCTCGAATCGTTATAATAACGCTTCCAAGATTCTCTCTGAGACGCACAGATGGTCTTTTCTCTCAAGATATTATGAGGCTTGCAGCCTGATAGAGGAGGCAGAGGCCTTCAGCATTGAAGACGAATGGGAGAAAGCTCTGGAGTTCTTCAGCAAAGCCTCGAATTTGTTCCGATACGTCTTAGACTCACAGAAAGAACCCCCAGCTGATGCTTCCGCCTTAGAAACAGAAGCTTTTCAAGATTGGCTATTCAGCGCCAGAGTGAAAGAGAAATTGAGTCTAGCGAGAGCAATTCTGGAGGAAGCTAGAATTTCATTGAAAAACGGACGAAACACGGAAAGCGCCCGCAATTATGGAAAGGCCGGGTCCATGTTCGAAGAGCTGGTCAGCCACGTAGCCGAAGAACAAGCCAGAGCCGAACTCAAAACCACTTCCTTACTCTGCAGAGCATGGCAGAAGATGCGTGAAGGTGAAATTGAGGTGTCACCAGCAAGATATTCCGAAGCCGCCACACTTTTCTTGGAAGCTAAAGATTCTACGAAAAAACAGAAACTAGGTTTGCTAGCCCTAGGAAACGGAGCTCTCTGCAAGGCTTTAGAACACAGCACAGAGTTTCAATTGAAAAGGGACAACGTCCTTTATGCCGCCGCAAAGCGGCAATTTGAACTTGCAGCCAGATACTACGTTGAAGCAGGATTCAGATCCAGATCAGCGTACGTAGTCGCCTATACGAGATTCTTTGACGCTCTCACCTACGTGAGTAGGGCAGAGGAAGAGTTAGATCCTGCGAGGCGAAAAGAACTATATATTCTCGCGGAAAAACACCTTCAACAAGCAGTCAAGCTTTTTGAAGACGGAGGCTATACAGGAAAGAAAGATGAAGTGCTGAGACATCTTGAGAGGGTAGAACAAGGTAAACAGCTTCTGTTGACTACCAGCGAAATGCTCTCAGGGGCTGCAATGATATCAGGTTCAGTCGACGTTTCGGCTCCGATCATGGCACGCGATCAGCCAATCGGTTTGGCCGAATCTGAGTCCGCTAATGTTCAAGGGAGAATCAATGTCCGCCCGAACAGACTGAACGTGGGTGACTTGGTGGAATTTCTGATAGAACTTGTCAACGTTGGAAGAAGACCCGCCTTCCTAGTCAAGACCGAGCAAATTGCTCCTGAAGACTTTGAAATAAAAGAGAAGCCAGAGTTTTATCGTGTGGAAGACGGTTACCTCGATATGAAAGGAAAGAGGCTAGACCCTCTTAAAACCGAAGAAATAAGGCTGGTGTTGAAAGCCCTCTCCAAGGGAACATTCACCATCAATCTCAAAATCCTCTACCTTGAGGAAACAGGCAAATACAGATCCTACGAACCAGAACCAACAACTATCAAAGTTAAAGAGCTGGGGATCTCAGGCTGGCTGAAGGGAAGATGAAATGAACTCCGAGACGCTTTCTATAGGTGGCGCGAGGAGTGGAATTCGAACCCAATGCGGAGTGGCGATGTCTCCAGCAAAATCCCCTTTTCTTTTTGAGGAGAAGAAGGTGCACGGCTAATGCGTAAACCTTGGCTGAAAGGTGTTTCCAGAAGAACTAATGGGAGCATTAGAGAACGGTTGGGACAGAGCAAATCCATGACCCGATAATTCCTGATATGGCCGTACAAGGCACCACAAAAATCTTACCATTCTATGGACAAAGCGTTAGCGTTAATGAGCCTCCTTTTTCGCCAAAAGCGCACCATCATTTCACAGTATTCCACCAATGTAAAACAGATGTTATTTTTGACTTGGTTGCGAACGACACAGACTATTTCCGTTGGTATCGCATGCCCTCCAGAGCGGTTTGCGACTGTTTGTTCGCTTGTTTGACTGTTCTATCTATTTCTCTTAATCGGGCGCGCGAAGTCTTATCTGTTGGTTAAACCATGTAAGATTAAGAGAAGGAGCATTGTTACACAGAATAGATTCTGGATTTATGCTCACGCTGCTGATGTTGAGCGTGCTAACTTTGGTATCGGGCAATCTACCCGCTGAGGGAGTTCCAGTCACAATACGCCAGCAAGAAGACAACCTGACCGCAAGCTTTGACGTTGTGGAAGCGTCGCAAAGCCGCTTCATGAGACAAAATGAACATGCGGTGGATCTGAAAGACGTTGCTTGGACCTTAAGAGGATATCAGGCGGGACTAGGGAACAAATATGTGTCGAGTAGAAGCTGGAGTGCTCGAGAAAACGAAACTCCTCGGTCTTATTCTGTCTCTACCTACACGCGGCAGCTTTGGGAGCCAACGGGATGGAAAGATTTTGCTTATGTTGATGAAGACTCTGTTGAACTGGTGATTGGAATCAACGACACGAGACAAAACAGCTACTTCGAACTGATTGATCGTCTCCTTGAAAATGGTGGTTGGCTTGTCAACTCGGTTTTGATAGGGAATGATACTCGGGCCATTGTCGGTGACGTGCCTCTCTCAACTCTTTATTCTTTCATGTCAGAAGCTGAAAAGGGTGGCTTGGCGAGTTACATTGAGCCCAACCTGAGGTATGAGATTGATACCGTTCCAAATGATCCTGACTGGCCTAAACAATGGGGGCCCTACAAAATAGAAGCCGATTGGGCTTGGAACACAACCGTAGGCGATCCCTCGGTTCTTGTGGCTGTGGTTGACACTGGCATCGACTGGCATCATCCTGACCTCACCGCCAGCTACGTTGCATTGGGCTATGATTGGGTTAATAATGATCCGGACCCCATGGATGATAATGGACATGGGACCCATGTCGCAGGAGTTATCGCGGCTTCGATCAATAACGACGTAGGCATAGCTGGGCTTGCTCAGGTTCGTATTATGGCTGAGAAGGCCTTGGATGAAAGTGGAATTGGAAAATCAAGCGAGCTCGCTAATGCTATCATTCACGCTGTGCATCAGGGAGCAGACATCATTAGCTGCAGTTGGGGTTCCTATACGGAAAGCACGGTTCTGCACGAGGCCGTGAGATATGCGTATGAGCATGGAGTGCTTGTTGTTGTAGCAGCAGGGAACGATGCAACCAACGTTGAACACTATCCTGCCGCTTTTGACGAGGTTGTTGCCGTTGCCGCAACTGATGAGTTTGACAACCCAGCTTCATTCACGAATTATGGAGACTGGGTGAAAGTCGCGGCTCCTGGCGTCCACATCTACTCAACAGTTTTGGATGGCACTTATGCATACATGAGTGGGACTTCGATGTCAACCCCTCATGTTTCTGGTGTTGCTGCCTTGATTTGGAGCAGGTTCCCCGATATGACCCGAGATCAAGTGTGGGCTCAGCTAGAGCGCTCTTCGGACGACCTTGGCGAATCAGGCTTTGATGTCTACTATGGATACGGTAGGGTAAACGCAAGAAAAGCGGTAGAGCAAACCCCTGCAGATCATGATGTCCTTGTCTTAAGCTTGAAGACGCCTCCGTATGTGAGACCTGGGAATGCAACGGTTGTCAAGGCCACTGTACTTAACATGGGAAAGAGTAACGAAAGTGCCATAACCGTCCAGTTGTTGGTAAACGGTGGCGTTGTCCATTCTCAAATCATTGACTTCTTGATGAGTGGTGCGTCTGCTTCTGTGAGCTACTTATGGACGCCAATCGTCCAAGGAGTGTATAATGTTACATGCCATGCACTGCCTATGATTGGAGAAGCTATTCTCAATAACAATTTCCTATCCGTTCAATTAAATGTCAGGGCTCCGCAAGTTATCAGAGTCCCTCATGATTGTGAAAAGATACAAGATGCAGTAAGTGCAGCATACGAAGGAGACACAATCTCTGTAGCTTCAGGAACATACTGCGAAAACGTATGGATAAACAAAGAAGGTTTAACCCTCGTTGGAGAGGATCAAGGACGTACTATTGTTGACGGTCAAAAAAATGAAGATGTCATACTTGTGACAGCCAACTACGTCAAGATCAGTGGTTTCACGCTTCAGAATAGTCGCTTTTCTTTGAATTACGCTGGCATCTTTGTCTTAGCTTCAGAAGGAGTGGTGATCACTGATACAACGACGGTGGGCAACTATCATGGGATACTCTTGTACGATACTGTAAACGCCACGCTCAGAAACTGTAACATGACGGGAAACAAGTACAATTTTGGGGTTGAAGGTTATTCTGTCGCGGATTTCATTCATGACGTAGATGCTTCGAACACAGTGGATGGCAAGCCTGTTTACTATTTGGTGGGCCAAGACGGACGTTCTGTTCCAGCAGACGTTGGTTATGTAGCAATAGTGAATTCTTCGAATATCATCGTGAGAGACCTGCAACTTCGAAGCAACCATGAGGGCGTGCTCGTTGTTGGCACCTCTAATTCTCTCATAGAGAACGTGAATGCTTCAGACAACTACTTTGGCGTACGCCTTGCCTTTTCCCCCAACAATACGGCTCATGGCAGCACTGCATCAAATAACTACATCGGCATTTATGTCTACGAATCCGAGAGCAACAGCGTTGAAGACAATATGCTGATGCATAATGAAGAGGGCATTGACCTATACTATTCAAAGGGACACGCAATTGGCTTCAACAAATTGCTGAACAATAGCTATGGTCTCTACATGGAAAAATCAAACAACAACACAATTAGCAGCAACGAAGTGGTAAATAACACGAATGGTCTCTACCTTGAAAAATCAAGCTACAGCATCCTGAGAAATAACAACATGACGAAGAACAGATACAGCTTCGGCGTCATGGGCAGCCACTTGACACATTTCATTCAGGATATGGATGCTTCTAACACTGTAGAAGGCAGACCTGCCTACTACTTGTTGAATCAAAAAGATAAAGAGATTTTAGCCGACGCAGGGTATGTGGGTGTTGTGAACTCGACGAACATTTCCATGAGAGGCTTAAACTTAACAAACAACGCTCAGGGCGTGCTCCTGGCGTATGCTTCCGAATGCCTCATAGAAAATGTGAATGCCTTGAATAACACGTATGGTATCTACCTATACAGTTCCAGCAACAATACTCTGGTCAGGAACACGGTGACTTCAGAAGGTAAACGCGGTATTCAACTCATTGGTTCTAGCAACAACATTGTTGGTGACAATACGATCATAAACAATGAAATTGGCATTGGTTTATGGTTGTCCGCTGAGAATAATAGGATTAGCGGGAACGCTGTGTCAAACGGTACGAATGGAGTAGGGCTATATTTGGACTGTTCCGCCAACAACATTGTTAGCAATAATACTGTAACAAGCAGCAATCAAGGAGTCATGCTTTATAATTCTGGCAGCAACATTCTCAGAAACAACGACATGACGGGCAATTCGTACAACTTTGGAGTTTATGGTACTTCCCTTTCACACTATTTTAATGATGTGGATGCTTCAAATGTCGTGAATGGAAAGCAGATCTATTATCGGATCAACGAACATGACATACAAGTTCCAGCAAATGTGGGATATGTAGCGGTTGTCAATTCTACACGTATCACGGTGAAGGATCTAGACCTGTCAAACAATGAGCAAGGGGTGTTGTTTGCGTACACGACTGGCTCTACGATAACGAACGTGACTGCTTCTGATGACTACAGCGGCATCTACTTATGGTGCTCCAACGGTAACATTATGAATGGAAGTAGCGTAGCGAACAGTGGGTGGGATGGCATCGGCCTATACTATTCTGAACGAAATGCGATTGCAGGAAACACGGTAACAAACGCTGCCATCGGTATAGACATAACTGCATCCTCTGACAACAGCATTGACAGCAACACGGGATCTGGAAACATCGTGGGCGTTATCTTGTACCATTCTACCGACAACAAGGTTATCAGCAACAAAGTCTCAGGCGGTGCTCTTAGCCTGGCTGGAATAGCTCTTAATGATGCCAGACGCGACACAATCAAAAGAAACGAAGTAGCAAACAGTACCTTTCTGATCGGCGCAGGAATCTTTCTAGAGCGGTTCTCCAACGACAACACCATCTTTGAGAACACACTCTCGGGCAACCAATACGGCATGAGAATAGGCTTATCTGGGCCGAAAGACCAAAACAGCAACAACACGATATACCATAACAACTTCATTAAAAACACGAAACAGGCACTCAGTTTCAACTCAATCAACTTTTGGGATAATGGTTATCCTTCTGGCGGTAACTACTGGAGCAACTACACTGGTGCCGACCTGTACTCTGGGCATAATCAGAATGAAACTGGAAGCGACGGCATATGCGAACAGCCCTGTGTCATTGATCAGAACAACACAGACAGATATCCGCTTATGCGTCCGTACATGCAAATTCTTGGAGACATCAACCAGGACAGAAGAGTGGACCTCTACGATGCGATCTTGTTCGCGAGTGCCTTCAACAGCACGCCTAGCAATCCAAACTGGAATCCAGACGCTGACTTTAACGGAGACAATGTGGTTGACGTCTATGACGCTATAACCCTCGCAAACAATCTCGGAAAAACAACATAGTCGTAATTTCTGAACCAAGATATAGCCAAGGCTGAAATCGTCGCCTGTGTCAGTTTGAGGCCGTATTTGAGCACATGTGCAACACTCTCAAACCTTAGAACCCTTAGCACACCCAAAACTTACTGGTAGAGGTATGTCGGAAAGATATACTCCCCAACGTTGAGTTCAAAACTTTGAGACAGACTAGCGCGTGCCATAGAAGATTTATCCACAAGTCATATCTAGAGATCAACCGTATAGGATTTGTCAGGAGGAAGGAAAGTGAAAAAGGTCATTTTGTTAGCAGCTATTTTGCTGTCGACATCGTTAATCTGTGGAGCAAAGCTTTTCGAGCCGACAGTAGTGCAGTCAACTTCATACATATATCCGGACCAGTTCTCTGGACTAACACTTGACCAGGCTATTCACAGTGAAAAAGTCAACGATGGGGACACGATAGTCGTTCGAGAGAGCATCACACCGTACTATGAGCATTTGAACATCAGCAAGTCTATAACGCTTGAAGGAGGTCTAGGCTTACAAGGCAGCACGGTAATTGATGGTGCAGGAAACGGAACTGTCGTCACAATTTCTGCTCCAAATGTGAAACTAATTGGTTTCACGATACAGAACGGAGCAGCTGGCATCATCATATCCTATGCAGACAACAACATTCTAAAAAACAACCGGGTAATATCAAACATTTTTGGTATTGGCATCATAGTCTCGGGCAACAATATTCTAATAAACAACACATTGTCTGGCAACCGTATGAGCTTTGGAGTCACAGGTATGGTGCTTGACAAGAGCGTACGCTGGCTTCAGTATTTCATACAAGATGTGAACGTCTCAAACACTATCAATGGGAGGCCAATCTATTACTATGTGAACAAGAATGGGGAAACAATCCCTGCAAACGCTGGATACGTGGCTGTAGTAAACTCCACAAATGTCACGGTCGAAAACGCAAACATAAACAACAATGATCAAGGAATATTGCTGGCTTACACAACCAATTCTACTATTGCAAACAGTAACCTCTCGCAGAATCCTCTTGGAATTCACCTAGTTTCTTCCGACAACAATGAAATCAGAAACAACAATGTGACAGCCAGGGATGTGGGTTTGTGGTTCCGGCACTCTGACAACAACACTATTATATGCAATGATATCAAGAAAGCCAATCCAGTGGGTTGGGGGGTTTTCTTTGAGAATTCCAGTGACAACATTTTGTACCGGAACAATTTCGCTGAGAACGACAATCCACTAGGAGGGGGCGCGAGTGAAAACTACCTTAACAATAGCAGAGAGGGTAACTATTGGGACACCTATGCTGGCGCCGATTCGAATGGGGATGGAATAGGGGACACAATGATTCCTTACTTGGGAGTAGACTATCATCCGCTCATGGCACCATGGAAAATTAACAGAACTTTGAGCGTAACCCGCTATAGTAGCGAATGTTGCTTCACAACCTTGAGCAACTCTACTTTAGCCTCCGCAAACTGGAACAGAGATCTGCGAAGAATAGGCTTCAACCTGACATCTGGAACGGCCGAATCAATAAACATAACAATGCCGAGGGACTGGCTCGATGGCCCGTTTGAAATCAGACTGAACGCAACCCAGCTAGAACCATCAAGCTTTAGTGTTAACCAAAACAGCGCGAACTCGTACATTTTCCTAGACTATGCCCCTGGCACTTACATGGTCGAAATCATTGGGGCTAGGGTGTTAGGATACCGGAACGGGGACATAAACGGCGACGGCTTTGTCGACATCTTCGATGCTATCCTGCTGGCTGGCAACTTCGGCAAAAGCGACAAGTAACGACATGTAACCGCGCGCTGACTCATCGCTTTAGAGCAATAATCAGGTTTGTTTAGAGGTCTGAATAGGGGTTTCATAAGGTGCAGGCGGTGGGATTCGAACCCCGCTCCGAGTTGCGAAGTCTCCTGCAACTCCTAATTTTATATGTCCTAAGACAAAATCGAACGCGAAGATGAGGCTACACCATATTTTCCACATACCGTCTGTGGAGATTAATCTAGACTGCACCCTGTTTTCGGAAAAAGCTAGTGCTGCCACATTTGGGAAGCGTTCGAAAATCTCGAACAGCCTGTTTGAAAGCATAGCATTAAATCGCCTCATAACAACTGCAATGGTTGGGGCACAGGCAAAGGCGAATGCTACTTGTCTATAGCTAATGAAAACAAGCGTGAAGAGATTTCAGGCAACACCCTGCGCGTTTACTGGTACATCTTAAAGAACAGAGAAAACTGCAGCGTTAGAGAAGTTCAAAGAGCTCTCGGTTTTTCAAGCTCAAGCAGTGCATACTATCATCTTGAAAAATTAGCCGACAAAGGCTTTCTGATCAAAGACAAGTATGGAAGCTACCAAGTAAACAACAAAGTAAAGACAGGAAGCATCAGCCCCTTCGTGCTTGTCCACGGCTTCGTATTTCCAAGACAGCTAATCTATGCCGTAGTAACGACAGTCATGAACGTTTTGTTCCTGATGTTTTTCTGGAGGTTTCTCGCCTTAACAATTGCTCTTGCCTTGGCTCCTGGAATCCTGGCTTGCATAATCTTCTGGTACGAAACAGTCAAGCTGTGGCCGAGTCTCCCGTCTTTCGAGGAGAGTGTTCGATAGATCTTGGTGACTGTTCGAATCTATAGATTAAAACACTTCAATTAGCATTTGTTTTGCGATGAATAAAATGAAGAAGAAAATCGTAACGATAATCACGCTCGGACTGCTGTTCGTTGCCTTAGCAAGTAAGTTTGTTTGGCGCCAACCGCCCGTGATGGCAATTGACTCTTCAGCCACAGAAACTGTGAATATAGGCGCTGAATATTCTAACGCAACCATAGGATCGCCCTTTGAGGGATTGGCTATCTGGTACGTTTGGATAAACACCAGCTACACTCAAGTCATCTATCTGGCCTTTGAATCTGACAGATACCCGCCCCCTGTCATCACGTTCTTCGGCCAGCACTACACAACTGGAGACAGCACAGAGGTCTTCGTTGGAAACACGCTGACTGCCATGGAAGTGTACAACGATACCAATCAAAACGGAGTGCCAGATGCAGATCTCAGCAACGGCACAAGCGAACTGTTGTACAATTTCGCGGTCAACAGCTCACAAAGCTTCGTGAAAACACCTGTTCAGAAGACTCTCATAGACAATGAACCTCACTACACTTGGGGCTTACAGTACAACGCCATAGACGGTTTCCTACTCACTGAGAATCAGGCTGCAGGCGCAAGAGTCATGCTTGACCATCTGGCTTCCTCCTATGATTTCTACGTCCAAGGCAACACGTCCTATCTGAAAACAACCTTCGAAATCGGCAAAATGTTGAATATCACTTCCACGTCGGACCTTGACGTGACGCTGGACGGGTTGAGTCTCTCGCTGCTGTACGGAACAAGCGTCATCGCCTCCAAATCATACACAACGGTTGTCAATGGAGAACCCTATAATTCCACGACAACACAAACCTCAACGGAACGCACCCAGTCAGGCGAAATCAGAATTCAAGACACCAAGGCTTACCAATGCGTGTTCGGGCAAAACTACACGCTTTACAAGGACTCACAAAACGTAACCTATCCGTCCCAGTCTGCCGCCGTCTCCGACCAAAGCGTGCCAGGAGGCATATACAGATCCGTTGAAAGTACACTCTCAATTTTTGAGGATGTGCTGTCCGATCTATTCCCAAAAATAAGCAACCTACCAGCAACCATCAACCTCGACTACAATGTCTCTTCCTTCCTCTACAGAGTATGCTATCCCCAATGGGACGGTTACGCACTCGAAAACGATCCAACCTACATAGCATACTTGACTCCAATGGCTGTACCTGAAATAAGCGCACCTATAATGTTCATCATCGGAGCTGCTATTGTCGGGTCAGTGACTCTGATAGTGGCGTTGGTTGACATGAGAAAAACTCGAAGAATACTCACCAATCAATCGAGTTCACAAGTACCTCCACCATTCTGACACTTAGAATGTGCGCCGCATCCGTTAGACTTTGAGTCTCCTTTTGGACAATAATATCAAAAGTGCGAGGAAGGCAAACGTTACAAGCAAAGTCAATGTTGTGAAGTGCTCAGGTACAATCCAAGTATTCGATTCCATGAGCCTGTATGACATTGACCAACTTGAACTCCAATTCCCCGCTTCTTCAGACAAATAGAAAGAATACTCAACCAAGACGCCTGTCACTCTGTCCCAATAATAGTCTTGTATTTCATCCCGTGTTCCATTGAGAGTCTCCGAGTCTAGATATCTTATGTCGGTCATGTTGTATGTCATGCGCATGTGATTGGTTTCTCTCACGCCGTTTGGATAAGTTCGGTTCATTGTAGAATCTATTTTGCCTGAGTGAACAATGTAAGCGTCATCACTCACGTCTAGATTGGCCGCAACGACCTTGAAGGCCATGTTTCCCCATCCATCTTCAAGACTCACAAAGCCAGCTTCGACAGTTTCTGTTCCATTCTTGAGATGCTTTGTTGTGCTCAGGTGTATAGTATAGACATAGTGAGACGGGTCAAAAGGAAAAGACGGACTAGAGATGTTCTCAACAAGCATTAACATCCATTCGGTCTCATTAGCCTCGTTCAGAAACCCTAAAGTGCTTGGATAACTGAGAATGGGGTCTGCATACGGGTCATTGCTGTTAAAGTATGCCTTGAAATCGCCGTACTTGAACCAGTCTCCAACGACAACTCCGGCTGCTCTATTTTCAGCAACGACACATGAGAAGAGGGCTCCCAGCACTAGGACAGAACCAAGCAAGACGAAAACTTTCATAAGTCACCAATTATGTCAGTCTCGGGGTTACCCTTAAGAGTTGCCCTGCATGTAAGAAAGCACTCACTGCTCAAAGGTCCATGTAGACCACGGTTGAAAAGAAACGACGAAAGACACTAGTTCTTGTACCATTCTGCAAAGTTGCGAAAAGCTCGTGCCCTATGCGAATACTGGTTCTTCTCTTGAATGCTCATTTCGGCAAAAGTCTTACTGTTATTGGCTGGCCTGAAGATGGGGTCGAAACCAAAACCAGACTTGCCACTTCCCTTTCTTTCTTCAAGTGCGATTTCTCCTTGGACTTCTCCAGTGAAACAGATCGGTGAGCTCAGTTCAGCAGAAAAATATGCAACAGTTGACTTGAAATGAGCCTTTCTGGTCTTGATGTTCTGCATAAGCTTCAGCAAACCCTTGTTCCCAACCGTCTTGTACACATAGGCAGCATAAGGCCCTGGAAAGCCACTTAGGGCATTCACAAACAACCCCGCATCTTCCACTATGATTGGCAGGTGACACCTTTCGAAAGCATCCAACGCGCCTGCTTTGGCGATTTCTTCCAAGCTTTCGCTTTGAATCTCCGGCGACTTCATTCTTAGCATGCCAACTGCAATGTTATATTCAGCTAGAACCCGACGTGCCTCGTTGAACTTGTTAACGTTGCCCGTCACAAAGAATATGACGCGCCCTCTAAGCTGAAGACTCTTCCTGCCTCCTTTCGGCAACATAACGCCCTCTCCTCTCTATTTCCTTGATCTTAACTAAAACACTTTTCAACCTTCCAGCACCCAAGACACTTCGATAGCCTTTGATCACAGACTTGAAGCAACTCTCAGCAAACCTGTAATGCGTGCTCTCAAGAGCCCTCTTCATCAAGTGCAAGTCGACCCCCCTCGCCTCAAGCTCCTCGCTTCTGTCCCCAAGTCCGAAATCTACGAAGGAAACCTTCCCTTCGGAGTTCATTATCATGTTTGAAGTGGTCAAGTCGCCGTGAATCAGACCATGTTCGTGAAGCCTTGCTATCAGCCGGCCAATCTTGAAGCACAGATGCTGTCTCGCGCTGCTTGAAACCTCGCTCAGCAGTTGTTTGACTTGTTTTCCCTCGAGATGCTCCATTATGATTGTGGTGTTTTTCACGTCCACCAGAAAAATCCTTGGCGTGGGCACAGCAGCCTTCTTTGCCTCATGCATCAATTGAGGTTCGTGAATCGTTCGATAGGTGCGGATCTGTTCATCCAGTTTCTGTGGCCTGTATTTCTTACGCACACGTTTCTTCAACACCGCTTTTCTACCGTGCCAATCTGCAAGATACAGGTTGGCTTCAGCCCCTTTCTTGATCAGCACCGGCGATTTCACTGCACCCACGGAACCTCAACCTCTTCCAGACGCCACCTCAGCTTGACAAAACTCTTCTCGATCGACGTGACAACACCATGTTCGTATGCTAGTACTCCAGTCCAAGCGATCATCGCTCCATTGTCGATTGCAAACTCGGTCTGCACAGTGTTGAAGTGGACGCCATGCTCTTCCGCCACAGCTCTGATCATTGACTGCAACCGTTTGTTAGCCGCTACACCTCCAGTGAGGAGGAGTTCCTTCCTCCCCGTGTGAGCGAGAGCCCTTTCAGTGACTTCTGTGACCATTGAAAACGTTGTCTCCTGAAGACTATAACATAGGTCTTCAAGCTTGCATTCTCCTTTCTTCAGCAGAGTTGTCGCAGCTGTTAGCAGACCACTCAGGGACATGTCCATCCCTTTGACTGTATAAGGCAGCGGAATCAGTTGCCTCCCATTCAACGCGAGTTTTTCAATCAAAGCGCCGAAGGGCATACCTTCACTCTGCCGCAGCCCAGCCTCTCTTGCAAAGACATCCAAACAGTTACCTAGAGCAATGTCCAGCGTCTCGCCGAAAACTCTGTAACGCCCAGAATCAAAGGCCGTCACCATCGTGTTGCCACCAGAAACATACAGGGTCACAGGATCTCTTGCGCCTGTCCTCAGCTTGCCTATTTCAATATGTGCTATGCAGTGGTTGACTCCTACGAGCGGAATGTTCAGGTATGCGGCTAGAGCTCGGGCTACGGTTGCTCCTGTTCGCAGACAAGGGCCTAAACCAGGACCCTGAGAAAATGCTATGACAGACAAGTCTCTCGGCTTCACTTCAGATTCTGTGAAAGCTTCTCGCAGAACTTTACTTGCAACTTCAGCATGATGTCTAGCCGCCTCTCGCGGATGTATGCCGCCTTCAGGCGGGATGTAAGCGTCTATAACATTCGCCAGTATTTCACCGTCAAAGGTTGATACGCCTACGCTGAAGTCGTCTGCTGTTGATTCGATCCCTAGACAGTAGCCTTTCTTTGTCTTGCGCTTCATTTTTCCCATCTTTCAACATGATTTTTGTCAGTTTTAAACTACATCTTTTTATTCGAAGTCTGTACATATTACATTGTAGACTCGGAAAGGTTAAAGATGCCGAAACGCAACGACATGGAACAAAAAGCCCTGCAGTTCATAATGAACACACGCTCTCAAGGTGTTCTCCAATCGGAACTCTGGCATGAACTAGACGCCAGTAGCCGAGAAGGCTCCAGAATAGCCCTGAAACTGGAGAACAAGGGACTAATACGAAGAGAGAAAGAACTGCGAGAGGGAAGATGGACCTATAGATTGTACCCGAAGAGGCTGCCAGCATCAATAGATTCGATAACAGATTGCCCGTGCCTAATGTGTCAAGACAACCCTCGATGCGATCCGTCAAGCACCATTTCGCCCCAAGATTGTGAAAAACTGACAGAGTGGCTCCATACCATTGCAGATGCTCAGTCGGGCGTTGTTGGTGACAGTTAGTTTTGCCTAAAGCATGGATTCAGGACAGGAAAAGAGACTACTACTACAAGAAAGCAAAGCTGGAGAAATACCGTTCAAGAGCAGCTTACAAACTTTTCGAAGCCATAAAGAAATATCACTTCATAGAATACGGAGACGTCGTTGTCGACCTGGGCGCAGCGCCAGGAGGCTGGACTCAGGCTGCAAGAAAAACCGTTGGCAACAAAGGCTTTGTCTTAGGCGTCGACCTCAAGTCCGTCGAGCCGTTCCCTCAACCGTATGTCAGAACGATAATCTGCGACATAACAGAACCTGAAGCGATGCCGCAGATTTTGGAGATGCTTCCGAGAAAAGCTGATGTCGTCATCTCTGACGCGTCACCAAACATCTCAGGCATATGGGAAGTTGACCACGCCCGCCAAATAGACCTAGCACAACAGGCACTTCAAATAGCCCTGCAGACGCTAAGACCTTCTGGCAACTTCTTCGTAAAGGTCTTCGAAGGAGACATGCTGGACGACTTCATACAAAAAGTGAAACGAGACTTTGAAACCGTGGTAGTAGTGAAACCAAAAGCCAGCAGAGCCAAAAGCTCAGAAATATTCATTCTTGGAAGACATCTTAGAAAGCAGTGACTTAGACAGCAGACATAAATCTTGGCCTCTTCATTCATAAGCAGGGTGGAAATTTGAGAGTAATCGCCGCAGATTCTTCTGCAGCCATACTCGATGACTGGTTTGAACCAATGTCCATCGTTGCCACGGCATCAGTCCTAGTCGTTCCACCTTACAGAGAAGGAAGCATCTGCATAGCGGAACCGATTTTCGCAGACGCTCAGAGTGGCCATGAAGTAATAGTGCACGAGGCAGAACTCTGCAGAGACCTTATTGCGAAAACAAAAGCTGATGTTGTCCATCTCGACATGTCCTTGGGTTCACTACCGCTTGAACAGCTCTCTCCAATTCAATTCACGAACATGAAAATCTCTGCAGCAGCCAGGCACCATCTCCTGCATGTCTTGCCGCGCCTGAGAAAAATCGCCACTGAAATAATGCAAAAACACGGAGTCGAAGTTTTAGCCATAGGCAAAGAGAGCATACCAGTAAGAATCGCTGAGTTAACATCAGGTGCTCACGCAATACTCTATGCATGCGCAAAAGCCGTCAACGAAAAGCAGTCTGTCACACTAGGCCTGCCTTCCAAATGCCAGCCTAGACTCGCAGGAAATGGCGTGTTCCTCTACTCATTGATGCCTGCAGAACACGACATCAGAGGTTATGCAGAAGACACAACAGAAGTTCTGAAGAAAGCTAAAATTGCAGAACTGCTAAATCCTTCGGCAAGAGGTTTCCGAGCTTTGCGAATAAGCCCGAATGAGGCGGTATGATTGCTGTCAGGCCTGTGGCAGAGATCTTCATCAAGAACCAAGCGGATTATCACCATCACCGTCTTCTTAGTGATCTCAATAATCGTAACTAGCGTAGGTGCACTGACCCCCATCAGCATTCAAGATGCGAATAGCATACACCAAGAGCTGGAGCAATTGCGAGAGAATATAAGCATCCAGTACATCTTCGGAAACAACCTAATGCTTTGCCTAGTGATGTTTATACCCATCGCAGGACCAATCTTTGGTTTTTGGGTACTTCACAATACGGGAGTTGTGATTGCTGCAGAAACCATGTCCTCTTCAACACCAGGAATATCGCCCCTTCTGATATTCTTCACGCTCTTTCTATTTCCGTTCACCTGGCTGGAATTTATCTCGTACTCCACAGGTCTCGCAGAGAGCGTCTGGCTCATCCGACGTGGCTTACAAGGCCTGGGCAAAAGGGAGATTAGAAATGCAGCTGTTCTCATCGCGATTGTTGCAGTAGTGCTGTTGACAGCTGCAATCATAGAAATGGCCATAATAGCTTCATACAGCAGCTAGCATGACCTGAGCAGTCAACACTCATGCGTTTTCGTGATTTCTAGACTCATGTTCAGCGCTTTTGGGCTCTGAGTTATTTCACCCAGACTCACTAGGTCAACTCCAGTTGAGGCAAACTTGAGAATATTCTCTGCTGTTATCCCACCGCTGGCTTCTAGCAAGATTCTCCCATAATACTTCTCTTTCTTGAGCAATGCTACTGCTTTCTCTATTTGCTTTGGAGAAAAGTTGTCGAGCATTGCAATATCCGCCCCAGCTTCGACTGCCCGCAGAACATCTTCGGTCTTGGTTACCTCAACCTCTATCTTCTTGCTGAAAGAGACTTGTGTTCTAGCTTTCTTAACAGCCTTTTCAACGCTTCCAGCTATTGCTATGTGATTGTCTTTTATCAACACCAAGTCATCAAGATGAAGCCTATGCGTATCTCCGCCGCCGACTAGCACGGCTTTCTTATCGAAATACATAAGCCCAGGACCGGTTTTTCTGGTACATGCAATTCTCGCCTTTAGCCTGGCTTTTCGAAGTTTTTCTACCAAGTTTCTAGTTGCTGTAGCTATGCCACTCATACGTGAAAGAAGGTTGAGCAAGGTTCTTTCTGCCGCTAGTATGGTGCGAGCGTCTCCTGAGATTTTGAGCAAAACTTGCTTCGGTCTTATTTTTCCTCCATCGGCGACCGAGGCTTCGACTTCAAGCCCCAAGCTATGCAAAAAGATCTTTGCCTCTTCAATCCCGGCAGCAATTCCCGACTCCTTCGCTATGACTGAGGCCTCTGCGTTTACGCCCGCTGGAACGATAAGGGAAGTTGTTATGTCCCCTTGTCCTATGTCCTCAGCCAAAAACTCTCGAAGCTTCTCTTCCAAGATTTTGCCTGGCAAGAACATGCTCTTAGGTTCTTGACTATTCAGCTTAAAACACTTGTTGCGTCCTTCTATTTTCCAGCAGCTTCGATCACAGCTTTGACCGCATTTTCTAAACCATCATGTTTCAAAGCTTCTTCTTGAACCTCACAAGCTCTTTCAACCATTTCATCCCGCAAAGTCTCTCGAACACTTTCCAAAAGCTTCTCTCTGCTCAAACGATCCTGCAAAACGATCTTGGCAACACCAATGTTCTCAGCCTGCTTTGCATTGCTGATCTGCTCAGTATGGTTAGGCGTGGGTACGAGTATCATGGGCTTACCGTAGCACATACTC
>Ga0315296_10000208_pt1 | contig 55374 bp, 53 predicted proteins | sample YL17G14_18_MG_FD_203921 | JGI IMG/M metagenome (GOLD analysis project Ga0315296, IMG submission 203921) | Sediment microbial communities from Yellowstone Lake, YNP, Wyoming, USA - YL17G14_18 | ecosystem: Environmental > Aquatic > Freshwater > Lake > Sediment | place: USA: Wyoming | collected... | reverse complement strand
GGCGGAGCGGGCAAGGTTCCTCGACCACAGGGAGAAGGAGAGCGAAGCCTCGAATCGAGCAAGTTCTCCTCGCTGGGGAGAAGGCAGCGTGCCTTCGAGTCATCCAACCTGAGCTTCGTCTCTTGCTTTCTATCACGGAAAAAAAGATGCTTACCTCAGAGGAGGGTGGCTTGCCTATTCCAAAAAACCTGTGATAATATTTTCAAGTGACTCATCTCCATATCTTTCTCTTAACAATAGCTCTTTCTCTTCTTTCCACCACCACAAAAAACATAGAAAAAGCTTTTCTTCAAAATAACCCACGAATCCTTTATTCTCTGTTGTCTTCCGAAAGCCATATCAACATTTCCCTCCCAGAGCCCATCTCTTTTTCTGATCAGATCTCGCAGCAACAAGGCTATTTTCTTTTTAAACAAATATTTTCGGCTTTCACAACTTTTGAATTCTATTCAGGGAGTGAACTCCCTCTTTTTCCTGAAAAGCAAGACTTTATCTTTAAAGCAAGGTGGTCATTTAAGAATAACAAAAACAACAATCAATATGTTTTTCAGATTTTTTTCTATCTGATGAATGAAAGGTACCAAAGAGGCAAATCCTCGCCTGTTCGCTCCAAAGAGAAGCCCGAAAAATTTGAGCATCTCTGGAAAATTATAGAAATTAAGGCAGAGAAACTTTGAGCCCCCCAAAATTTGCATCTGGGAAAAAAGGACTTTTTTATGGCTTTCTCCTCGGAACATTGTTCTCCCTCCTCTTCTTGATACTTTCCTTCCTTCTTCCTTCCTTTGTTTCTTCAAATTATTACAAAAAAAGCTTAAATCCTTTAAGAAGCCAGGCGGAGGGAATCAAAAAGGAATTTGCCGCAATCATTGCTGATCTAAAAGATAAGCAGAGATTCCTTGCTAATTCTCCATTTCCTGGAAAAAGAGATGAGATATTTGGTTTGTTGAAAAAATATAACATCAATCCAGAAAGAGAGGGAATTGGCTATTATGAGGCAGGAGGGAGCTTGGCTCTTTGGCTGGGTAATGTTATCGACTTGAAGGCTATCTTTCCTGAAGAAAGGGAAAATCCTTTCCAGTCGCAAAAATCCTCACTGCTCGTTCGACACAAAGCTTCTGTTTACCTTATCGCTTGGCAGAGAGTTAATGAGAATGAGGTTGTCGTTTTTTATCGGCTCTTAGCCTTTATCCCTCAATTTAAAGCCCCTTATCTTGAAGAATATTGCTTCTTGAAGCCAAAACTTCGAAGGAATTGTGATATTGATTACTTTGATTTTCGCGAAGATGTTTCGGGATTTGAAAAAATTTTCTCAAGATACAAGGACGAATATTTGGGACAGCCAAAGCTTCAAAACGAGATTCAGACTCTCTTCTTTCCTCTGAGGAACGAGCAAAACAGAATCATTGCTACCATCACCTTAAGCTCTCCATCTCTTCAATCCTATCTTTCCAATATCAAAGAGAACATGATTCTTATCTCTTGCCTTCTTTTTGGGATGTCCCTTGTTTTTCTCATTGTTCTTTTCGCAAGATCCATTTTTTTCTCAAAAGAGCGAAGACCTTTGCCCGGTGCACTCCTTATCTTTTCCTTGATCGGATTGCGGATAATCTTTTTCCCTCTAAGCAGCCTCGAAAGAATACAATCTCTTTCCATTTTCTCTCCCTCATTAGCCAGTTTTCTTTCCTTTTGGAGCCTCACTAAATCTCCAGCTGACATTTTTCTGACCTCTTTATTTCTCTTTTTCATCATTGCTTGCTTGGCTTTTTACTTCAAAAATATTTTTGAAAAGAAAAAAAAATTCCCTTTTCTTTTTTCCTTAGCCATAAACATACCCCTGATTTTTACTTCAGTTTTTCTCATTTTTTGTTTTCAAAATATTTTGTCTCGCCTAATCCTGAACTCCAACATCAACATCCTCCGTTTCTCTTTCAACCTCACTTTCTTTCTTCTCCACCTCAGCATTCTGCTTTTCTTCCTCAGCCTTTTTCTCCTCATTTTTTTGGCATTAAAAATTGCCTCTGCCTTCTCTTCCACAGCTTTTACCTATTTTCTTATCCTCCTTCTAGTTTATGGATTCTTTTTCGTCCTTTTTATGGAAAAAAATTCTCTTTATTTTCTCTTCCTTCAAGCGGCGGCACTCGCTTTAGTTTTCGCTCTGTCTTTCTTCCCCCAGACTATAAAAAGAAAAGGCATTTTATTTTCTTTTTTTCTTCTAAGTACTTTCTTCATTTATAGTTCACTCAATCATTACTCCGCCAGCCGAAATCGCTTTCTCGTCCAGAACTTTCTTAAAAACATCATCCTCTCCCAAGAAAACTGGGGAAATTTCTTGACGGAGCAATCTCTTCCAGAAATTGAAAAGAAGAAAAATACGATCATTTCCTTTTTCCGTAGTCCCCAGGCTCCTGATTTAGCCCATTCTCTCTGGGCAAATACTCTGATTGCCAAATTTAACTGGTATTCAAGCTTAGAAATATTAAGCCCAGAAGGAGATGTCCTTTCTCGTTTCTCGTTGAATGTCCCCGAACTCTATCGGCCAGGCTTTGATCTACCATCGAGCAAAGATTGGGCCATATCCCGTCTGAATATTCCTTTTATGGGGAAAGAGAAAGATTTTATTGTCGGCTATAAGGATTGGTTCGACAAAGAAGATTACCTTGGAAGGACAATTCTCTATCTCTCTATCGATTACGGCATGCTCCCTTTTCTCTATTCTGCTAATCCCTACTATGAACTCCTCAGGGTAAGCTCCATTCCTTCGCTCAACCAGATAGATTTTGGATTCGCCATTTTTGACCAAAAAGGAAAATTGATTTTTAATCCCCACAAAATATCATCAGGAATCCCTCTTCATCTCCTCCAGCTGATCAATTCTTCGGAGAAGCCCATCTGGTCAACTTTTATGGACAAAGAGAGACGCTATGCCTCTTTCAATTTCAAAACGAAGAATCGCATCTACTCTCTGTTTACGCCCAAAAAAAATTTTATCAATTATTCTGTGGAATTCTTAAAATTATTCTTTTTCTATCTTCTGATCTTTTTCATCTCCTTTTTACCTTTCTTCGCTTTCAGAAAGAAAAAATTCAAACATCTCTTCTGGTCTTTTTCAAACCGTGTTTATGCCTCTTTTATGGCCATCGCTTTGATCCCTCTTCTCCTTTTCACCTTTTTCACACGAAGCTTCTTCAGCAGCATTTTTACCCAACAGTTCATTGAAAAGGCAGAAGTCCACGCCAACTTCGCCCGCAGCGTTATGGAAGATTTTATTTTTCTTCAGCAGGAAGAAAAATCGACTCCGATTTCTCCTCCTGAAGATTTGGTGCTTTGGATAAGCTCAACCATTGCCAACGATGTCAACCTCTACAAGGAGGGGAGGTTAGTCTCTTCCAGCCGAAGAGAATTTTTTGACTCTGGGCTTCTTCCCGAGCTTATTGATGGCGAAATCTTCTATAAAATACAGTTTGAAAATAACCCCTTTTATACTCAGAGACAAAAAATCGGTAACTATTCCTTCTACACCCTCACCATTCCCTATTCTTTTCTCGACTCTTTTCTCCTCATCTCTCTCCCTTTCCCTTTTGAGCGACAGGAAATATCAAAAGCCACTGAAGTGCTGATTGAATTTCTCTTTTTCATTTCTGTCTTTTTTATAGCCATCGTCCTCGTCTTTGCTCGGGGAATAGGGGCGATGATAGTCACTCCAATAAAAAAGCTCTTGGCAGGAACAAAAGAAGTCAGCCTGGGGAACCTTGAGATTTCCATCGAACACAAATCTAAGGATGAAATGAAGACTTTAGTCGATGGATTCAACGCCATGATAAAAAATTTAAAAAGACACGAGCAAGAATTGGCGGAGATGAGCAAAAAAGCAGCCTGGGCTGAAATGGCCAGAAGAGTTGCCCATGAAATAAAAAACCCTCTCACTCCGATTCAACTCTCTGCAGAACACCTTTTGCAAGTCTATGAGGATCAAAAAGGCAACTTGGATCAAGCTTTAAAAGAATCCGCTTCCTATATTATCAGCGAAGTCGAAAATTTAAGAAAAATAGCTCAGGAATTCTTAGAATTCTCAAAAGAAACAGCCCTTCATAAAGAGTCATTGGACTTAAAAGAAGTGATCGAGGAGACAATAGGGCCTTATAAAAAAATGCTTTCCGAAAGGATTCAATTCAAAGAAAAATATGAAGGAAAAGACTTCATCTTTGAAGGAGACAAATCCAAGATAAAAATCGCTCTAAGGAATATCATAATCAATGCGATTGAAGCCATTCGCGGCAAAGGGCAGATAGGAATCAAGATCAATCAGGGAAAGGACGACTTAAACCTAGAAATCAAAGATACAGGCATAGGCATGGAAAAGGAGATTCTGGATAGAATTTTTGAGCCCTACTTTTCCACCAAAGACGTCGGGACAGGGTTAGGGCTTCCTATTGCAAAAAAAATCATAGAAGACCATGGAGGGTCTGTCCAGGTTTTAAGCGAGCCAAGAAAAGGCACAAAAATCATCATGACATTCCCTCGCCACAAATAGTGAGCATCTCCTAAGTCCCTATAACAGACAGTCTATTTCTGGGCTACTTCTTGTATTCTCTGAGAGCATTAATGAATTTTCTATTCTGCTCCATTGTTCCAATTGTGACTCTGGCGAATGTAGGGCAATTCCACAGATGACCGGGCCTGATAATAATTCCTTGCTTTAGCAAAGCTTGAAAAACTTTCTGTGAGTCCATCTTAAAGTCCACAAAAACAAAATTGGTGTGGGAAGGAGCGTATGAGAGTCCCATCTTTTCGAATTCATTGCACAGATAAACTTTGCCCTCCTCGTTACTTTTGAGAGTTTTTTCCCTGAACTCTTCATCTTCAAGAGCTGCCAAAGCTCCTGCTTGAGCTACCCTGGAGACAGGAAACGGTTCTCGTACCCTGTTCATAGCAGCGATAAACTCATTGCATCCCAGAGCATAGCCAATCCTAAGCCCAGCAATACCGAATATCTTGGAAAATGTCCGAACGCTTATGACATTGTATCCTTTTTTTATATAGTCGAGGCCGTCAGGGAAGTTTTTATCTGATGCAAATTCAAAATAGGCTTCATCCAAAATAAGGATCGTATGATCGGGTAATTTAGAAACAAAATTGTCTAGTTCATCCTTCCTTACGATGGTTCCTGTCGGATTATTCGGGTTACAAACAAAGACTAGCTTTGTTTTCTTGCCAACCTCTTTCAACATGGCATTTAGATCATGGACATGGTTCTTCAATTTCACATAGATAGGTCGGCCTCCCATGATTTTTGTGACAGTCGTATAAACGAAAAAAGTAGCATCACCCATCACAATTTCATCCCCTTCATTAATAAAGGCACTTGCGATGAGGAAAAGGCAGTTATCAGCACCGTTGGAGAAAGTAATCATATCCTCGTCAATAGCTAGCCTTCTAGACATCTGCTTTTTGAGCAACGTACATGGACCTTCCGGATAAAGATTGACATTTTTCAATTCTTTTACTGCTGCTGCCACAGCTTTGGGCGAGGGACCCAATGGATTTTCATTAGACGCCATCTTTGCTATATCGGTAAGTCCAAGTTCCTCCTGAACCTCTTCTATAGGCTTTCCAGGTACATAGAGTTTAAGATCAAAGATTCCCCTTCGAAGAAATTTTTGGATGTTTATCATAATGCTATCTCTCCTCCTAGAAATTATTAGGAACTTTTATCTTGTTCCGAAATCCTATAAGATAATCCGCCCATCGGCGATGAAGTAATCTCTTTCCATAGGAAAAACTGGATTTAGGTCTATCTCTTGGATAGCGTTCTCTTTCATTGCCATGTGAGACAGGCGGACAAGCAATTCACAGAGGGCCTCGCGGTCGGCCGGCGCCTTTTTCCGCTCTCCCTCAAGAATTGAACGTGCCCGAATTGAATCGAGCATGTCCTTTGCCTCTTCATATGAAAGTGGAGCGATTCCGTAAGCAATATCTCGAAAAACCTCTATCCATATGCCTCCCAGGCCAAAGGTGACGACTGGACCAAATTGAGAATCCCTGACCATCCCGATAGACAATTCCACATCATGCTTCTGAAACGGATAAATAATGAATCCTTCAATTCTTTTTCCTGCGCTTTCTAATGAAGAAAGCCGAGAAAAGGCCTCACTCACCTGTTTTTCATTCCGCAAATCGAGGACAACACCTCCAAACTCGGTCTTGTGGAGAATATCCGGAGATACAATTTTCATGACAACGGGCCATCCTAAGGATCTTGAGGCCTTCAGGGCCTCATTTTTATTGCGGATGAATATGTGTCTGGGGACATGGATTCCATAATGCTCCAAGATTTCTAAGGCTTCTGGTTCTAAAAGATGCCGTCCTTCACTCTTTGCTTTTTCAATCAATGGATGCAAAGTTGATCCTCTCAAGAATTTTTTTCCTTTCAGTCAATTTTGACAAGACAAAAACACACCGTTCCCCAGTGACCAGATTGACCATGCCTGCTTTGTCTATAAGATGGACTGCTTCCTTGACAATACGGCCAGCCATAAGATTCACAATGATCGGTTTTTGATTTCCTTTGGCCGCATCAGTGATTCCTCGCGCTACGCCGTTGGAATCAAGGTAGGGAGTAGCGACATAAATAGCGATGACAGAATCGTATTCAGAAAGGGCAGACTCTAAAACGATACGATATTCTTCATAGCCGGATTCAACGGTGAGATCAATGGGATTTTTTAACGATGCATGCGGGGAGAGGAGTGGTTTCAATTTTTTTTGGAGAGAAGGTGATGGCTCGACAACATCCAGTCCCAATCTTTCCGCCTTGTCTGCGGCAAGGATTCCAGGTCCTCCCGCGTTGGTTACGATTGCCACCTTGTTGCCTTCAGGCAACGGACACTGAGAGAACGCCTGGCAAAGATCAAACATCTCCTCGATTCCATCCACTCGTATGATTCCCGCCTTTCGAAATGCGGCTTCATAGATTTGGTCAATTCCGGCAAGTGATCCAGTGTGCGAAGAAGCCGCCCTTGTTCCGGCTTTGGTCCTACCAGATTTGATAGCCACAACAGGTTTTTTCATGCTAGCAGCATGCGCAGCGCGCAAAAAATCCCGGCCTTCATCAATGCCTTCAATATAGAGGACAATAACACGGGTCTGGGGATCGTCGGCCAAATAGGAAAGCAATTCGATGTCTCCCACATCACATCGGTTTCCATAGGAAACAAACTTGCTGAATCCGAACCCCCTTTCCTCAGCTAACGCAAGGGTCGCCCCCCCTAAGGCTCCGCTCTGCGTAATGAATCCTGTATGCCCTCGAAGAGCGCGAACCTCAATGCTTGGAAAATGATTGATCCAGGGATTCATCAGCCCGGCACAGTTGGGACCGATTATCCTGATCTGCCACTTTCTTGCTGCTGTCACAAGATCCTCTTCTGCCTGATGATTTCCGACTTCAGAAAATCCTGAGGAAATGACAATAGCTGCTCTGATACCCATCACACCGCATTTCTCAATGGTATCCAGAATGGCACTCTGTGGGAGCGAAATAACGACAAGCTCAGCATCTTCGGGAATCTCTGAGATAGATGTGTAAACGTGATACCCTAAAACCTCTCCTCCAGCAGGATTGATGGGATAGACCTTACCCTGATATCCTCCTTCTTTCATATTCTTGATTATTTCGTATCCGATTTTTCCAGGCTTAATCGACCCTGCAAAAGCAACAGCTCTGGGTACAAAGAAGGAATCAAAAGAGATAGTCTTCATTCAGCGACTCTCTCTTTTTTGGCAAACTCATATCCCTTCCAGAAGGCATTGAGGTTTGCAGAAGCAAATTCTTTGTTTGTTTCCTCGATCGCCCAAGTTATGGAATTGGTATTGAGAAACGAGTCGCTGCTGGAGAAGGCACCCAACATTACCATATTGACCGCCTGGGCAGATCCTGCCTCTTGAGCAAGTCGATCAGCGGGAATCATATGGAAATGAGCAGTTTTCAATCGTATCATTGTCTTGATTTTTTCCTGGGTCGGATATAATTCAGGATTTATTTTTGTATAATAGCCGTGAATTGTTCCCGAATTCGCCCAGACCTGCCCCTTTGACTTTAAATATTGTATGATGCTTGCTACTTCTGAAATCTCAAGACTGATAATAGCATCTGCTCTACCGAGAGGGATTTTAGGGCTAAAAGTCTCTCCGAACCTTACAAAGCTAAAAACACCCCCACCCCTCTGGGAGATGCCGGTTCCCTCGAAGACTTTCACCTGAATACCTTCCCGGGAAGCTGCAGTCGCGAATACTTCAGAGACTGTCATAACGCCCTGACCACCCAATCCAGATAAAACCAAATCATATTGTTTCATGAAAAAATCTCCCTCATTTAAAATAAACTCTTTTCAGATAGCACCGTAAGAACAGACATGGTGACAGAGGCCGCAGGCCACGCAGCTGTCTGGGTTGATAAACGCTTTTCTATCCTTCCCTGGCTCAATAGCAGGACAACCAAGAATCTCCATGCATGAGTTTTTACAGACATCGAGACCAACACACTTTTCTGGCTTGACTTTTAAGGAGACTCCTCCTTTTCTCCTTCTCTTTTTCTGAATGGCGCATTCTGCATCTGAAATAATAACTGAGATATCAGGAGAAGAGATGGCTTCCATCAGAATCGGGATCATCTTTTTTGTCTGATAAGGATTGACTCTCCAAACATTTTTAACGCCCGCACTTTTGACAACTTCTTCAATCATGATGACTCGCTTGCCATCGGCAGAAACCTCTGTGCCCACATGAGGCTGCATGCCCGTCATGGATGTCCAGTGATTGTCAAGGATAATAATTGTCAGATTGACTTTGTTGTGAGAAGCATTGAGGAGAGCCGGAATTCCTCCATGGAAAAAGGTCCCATCCCCTATAGTGGCGATAACTGGATTTTTAATCCCAGCGTATTTAAATCCTTGGGCCAGGCTGATGCTCGACCCCATGCAAATTTCAGTCCAGCAGGATTGAAAGGGTTCATTCATTCCCAGAATCGTACAGCCGATATCTCCCGTTATGATAACTTCTTTCTTTTTGTATCCAAGCTTTTCAATTGCTTGATTCAGAGCATAATAAGTAGCCCGATGGGGACATCCCACACAAAAGGTGTTTAGCCGCTTGACCTTAAGGGCTTTGGCTTGATTGGAAAGATCATCCGATGTCTTAGGCGCCAAAACCTGATCCCCGTATAATTCATGAAGGACTGAAGATACCATGTCCGTGTTGTAATCACCCGTCCTGCTCAGCAGCCCGTGAATTTTGCCAATAACTTTGACTGGATGATCGACATCCCCCCGAAGGGCCAAGACAGCCTCCTCAACAAGCGGTTCAAGCTCTTCCAACACAACAACAGTATCGACTTTTGAAAGCAGGGCCTTGATCTTTTCTTTTGGCAATGGATTGGCAACCCCCAATTTCAATGTGCAGGGCTTTAGGTTATTAAGATGCATCACCTCCTGGAGGTAATTCCAGGTAACACCGGCAGCGATGACCCCTATCCTGCTTTCAGTAAGAGTTAGTGGGTTGAGATCATCTGTCAATTTGCCAAATTGCTCCAGAGCAGTGAGTGTATCCTTATGCTGCTGCACGCAGGCCAAAGGCCCAGCCTTGGCATATCTCGCAATATTAAAGTCAAAAGAAGGCTTCCTCTTGATAGACCTTATCTTCCCTATCGTCACCAATTCTAAGGTGTTAGTCAATGTGGTGGTCATAAGAATCATCACAGGCCGTCCTATCTGTTCAGAAAGGTCGAAGGCACGGCGCGTATAATCCAAAGCCTCCTGGGGTGAGGCTGGTGTCAGCATTGGGGCTGCTGCCAATCGTGCGTAATATCGGGAGTCCTGCTCCACCATCCCATAGTAGACGTTCACGTCATCTGCAACATAAAGGACCAATCCTCCATTCGTACCACTATACTGTACAGATAGAAAGGCATCCGATGCCACGTTTAGCCCTGACATTTTCATTGTAACCAAACTTCTAAGCCCCGCCCAGGAAAAACCCGTAGCAACCTCAAAGGCTACCTTTTCATTAATGGACCACTCCACCCGACACCCCAAATTGGGAAACCTTAAAAGGGCCTCTATTAAATAAGTGCTCGGTGTCCCTGGATAACCTGTAACAAATGCCACTCCTGCCTCGATAGCTCCCCGGGCCATTGCCTGATTGCCGGAAAGGAGAAGAGGCTTATTCAGTTCATGCGTTCCAATGTTTTTTAGTTCTGACATATCGATCTCCTATTCCACAGATTTTCAATTCGCTCCAAAATTAATCGGTAAAAAAAATTCTCTTCCCAATCATGTATATCTGTTGCCTTGCCATTCTGATAACTAGAAAATAATAGCATAAAAGTAACGTGTTAGCTCTTTTTGAGAGCCTTGATGATCCTCTCCGCTGTCAAAGGCAAGTCTGCAATTCTTATACCTAAAGCATCACAAACAGCGTTGGCAATTGCCGGCGCAACTGAAGTCATGGACGGTTCTCCAATTCCTTTTGCACCAAAAGGCCCGACGCCATCTCCCGATTCAAGCATTATTTTATTAATATCCACGACATCAAGAGATGTGGGAATAAGATATTCCGAAAATGATGGGGTTAGAGTAACCCCATTTTTAAGAATTAAATCCTCCATCAAGGCATATCCAACACCCTGGATAGTACCTCCCTCAAGCTGGCCTTCCACATTAAGAAGATTGATAGCCCTGCCTACATCGAAACTGGCTACTAACTTGAGTATCTTGATCTTTCCTGTTTCAACATCAACAGAGACTTCTGCGCCGTGCGTCCCAAAGGTAAAATCTGGAAAGACCTGGCCTTGAATTGTTTTAAATTCGAATAAATCCCTGAAAGGCGCATTGAACTGTGCCACATTATAAAGGGGGATCCCATCCGAAGCACACGCTTTTATCACACTGGGCAACTGAATAGTCCAGTCCGGTGCACTCTTGACCATAACTTTCTTGTCTTGAAGGTCAAGGTCCTCAGGCTTCACTTTCAGTATCTCGGCCGCCTTATTCAAAATATTTTTTCTTATTTCCTTCGCTGCCTTCAGTGATGCATTGCCTGACATATAGAGCTGGCGCGTGGCAGTTGTAGTTCCCGCTAAAGGAGTCAAAGCTGTGTCTGCAATGAAAATCCTAACATCTTCCATCGGAACACCAAGAACCTCGGAAACTATATGCGCCAGGGATGAGGCCTGTCCTCCTCCTAGATCTTGAACTCCACACCTCACCGTAACGCTCCCATCCAGCTCGATACTGACGTAAGACCTTGAGGTATCATGGAGAAAAATCATTCGTCCATAACTCTGCATGGACGAGGCTATCCCACGTCCGATTTTTTCTGTGGGAGATTTAGCTTCCGATTTCTCACCCAGTGCTTCCAAAGCCTTTTCGGCTGTCTCAGGAAATGCCACATAATGATCCAGAACCTGTCCTGTTGCTAGCTCTTTTCCTTTTTTCAAATAGTTCTTTTTCCGAATTTCAAGAGGTGAGAGATTAAGACGCCTAGCTAACTCGTCCATTTGAGACTCGTAAGCAAAACATACCTGAATCGCTCCAAAGCAACGAAATGCACTCGAGAAGGTGTTATTGGTCAGTACCGTGCGGGCATCAACCTTGACGTTGGGAATATCATAAGGCCCTGCGGCGGCTACAATGGAGTAAAGAAGTACCCACGGACTTAAATAAACATATGCCCCTGCATCTGAGACCAACTCAGCCTCCAAGGCCATGAGTTTTCCATCCTTTGTTGCTCCTGTCCTGTACTTCATGATATAGGGATGACGTTTGGAATGACAGATTATTGATTCTTCCCGTGTATAAGTGAGCTTCACAGGACGTTTAGTCTTCCAGGTGAGAAGTGCAAGAAATGATTCTACTGTGATGTCTTCTTTGCCACCAAATCCCCCTCCGATCATGGTCCCTATAACTCTGACCTTATTGTAAGGAAGCCCCAATACTTCAGCAATCTCTCGGTAGTGTTCGATAATCTGGGTCGCTACGCGGATGGTAATAACCCCATCATCGTCTATCCAGGCAACTCCTGATTCGGGCTCAATATAGGCATGTTCTTGATGGGGGACACGGTAGGTGTTTTCCACAATTACATCTGATTGGGCAAAACCCTTTTCTACGTCACCCTTCCTTACTTCATAGTTGCATATTACATTGCTTTTCCCTTCTCCTACCTGATATGCATCTGGCTTCATAGCCTCTATGGGGTCGAATACACCGGGCAGGGGCTCATAGTTAACCTTGATTAATTTCAATGCCTTCTGGGCTATCGCCTCAGTTTCAGCCGCAACAAGGGCTACTGCTTCCCCCATGAATCTGACCTTTTTGTCTGCCAGAACACGGTAGAGCCCTTCAAATCCACCTACAGTATGGGTTTGTCCAAAACGAGTGACTGTTTCATTATTGGGAACGTCTTTGGCAGTCATTACAGCCCTTACGCCGGGCAGTTTTTCTGCCCTACTGGTGTCTATAGATAGAATTTTTGCTGCGGCATGCTCGCTCCTCAGAACTTTTCCGTAGAGCATTCCAGGAACAAAATAGTCATCAGCATAATTCACTTTTCCATATGCCTTGTCCCAGGCATCATGCCGGGCCAGGCTTTTGCCTATGACTTTATATCCAGATTGGAAGGTTTTGTCGTTTTTTCGTGCGTCCGACACGATAGATTTTCTCTGATATTGCGATTTACTCTCAAGAGCTGTATCTTGAATAGCATCAATAATTTTTTGGTACCCAGTACAACGGCAGAGGTTCCCAGAGATAGCCTCCTTGATTTCCTCTCGGCTGGGATCTGGGTTCTGATCTAAGAAAGCCTTTGCAGATACGATCATCCCAGCTGAACAAAACCCGCACTGAACAGCCCCGTGCTGAACAAAGCTTTTTTGAAGGGAATGAGGCCTTTCCGCCGTCCCTATCCCTCTGAGAGTGGTTACCTCCTTGCCATTTGCCTGAAAGGCCAGGGTGAGACAGGAGTTTACTGCTTTTCCATCCAATATAACAGCACAGGCACCGCAGTCGCCTTTGCCACAGCCATTTTTAACTTCTGTTGCCCCCAGTTTGTTCCGAAGAACTTCAAGAAGTGTCTCTTGGGCGGTTACTGCTACCTTTCGCCATTCCCCGTTTAATTTAATTTCGATGACGTAAGTTCTCATTTTCCCTCTCCCTCTAAAGCCTCCTGAATGGCTCTTCTAAACAATACTGATGTTGCCAATTCTCGGTATTCAGCTGAGGCCCTGATGTCGCTAATTGGTGAGATCTCTTCTTTCACAATGGCAGAGCATTCTTGAATTATCTCTTTGTTGATCTCCTTTCCCTCAAGATTCTTTTCCACACGGTAAGCGCGAATTGGTATAGGCGCCACAGCACCCAGAGCTATTCTGGCTTTCTGGCACACCTTCCCTTTCATTTCAAGCATCACAGCGATGCTCACAACAGATATCGCCATTGAGTTCCTTAACCCCAGTTTGATATAACTTCCCTTTGCAGAATCTTTTGGTTTCAAGAAGCTAATCTGTGTGATTATCTCATCCTTCGCTAATACCGTTTTATTCGGTCCGAGGAAAAACTTTTCTAAGGATATTTTCCTCTTCTTCCCTCCACCGCATTTGGTGTGAACAGATGCTTCTATCGCTAGTAATGGAGGAGCCATATCTGCAGCTGGAGAGGCATCAGCTAGGTTCCCTCCAACAGTAGCTCGATTCCGAGTCAAAGGGTTCCCCAAGCTACTGGCCGCATAGTATAGGATTGGGATCTGCTTTCGAATTATCTCAGATGCTGCTATCTCCGAGATGGTAGTTAATGCTCCTATCGCTATAGCTCCACTCTCTTCCCTTATGTATTTCAGCTCCTCAAAACTACTCAGATCAATGAGAAGTTCGGGCGATATCTTCTCTGCACGCATTGAAGGGATAACATTCGTACAACCAGCAACGAACTTTGCCAAGCCCTTTGTTTTCTCAACAGCTTTAAAAGCCTCCTCTAGATTCTTTGGGGTCACATATTTTATTTCGCTCATTTGAAACCTCCTCGTTCCTGATCAGAAATGTTAGAGTAGAAAGTCAGAAGTCAGGTATACCTTGTGTTGTTATTTACTGTAGCTTTTTGTGGTTTTCACAATGCTGTATACCCGGTGGATTTACAACGGCTTTCCTTGCTGTGCTCCCGAATCTCTGATTCAGAGGATTTAGTGCTTTTATTCATCATATGAATGAATAACTAACTGTTTGCCTTTGCGGCTTAATTTTATTCCTTTTCCTAATCCTGTTTACAACTCATCACAGCACGCACGATGCTTGTGTACCCAGTGCACCGGCAAAGGTTTCCTTTGAAGAATTTCTGCACGTCCGACTCTGTGAGCCCTTTAAGTCCTGGATTTTCGTCACACAGGGCTTTGCCCATAATGATCATTCCAGGTGTGCAGAATCCACACTGGACGGCACCATGTTCGAGAAACGCTTCTTGCAGTGGATGCAGACTCCCATCGGGTTTAGCCACGCCCTCGATTGTTGTGATTTCGCTCCCGTCGACTGCGACAGCCAAGGTCAGACAAGACAAGAGAGGAACGCCATCCACGAGAACTGTGCACGCTCCGCACTCGCCGACCCCGCACGCATATTTTGTTCCAGTCAGTTGGAGTTCCTCTCGAAGGACATTCAGTAATAACTCATTCGGAAAGACACTGAGATGACGCTTCTTGCCATTGACGACGAGTGTAATATCTCGCTTGTTCATCGTTCTCCCCTTTTTTCGCTTGCCCTTTCCCACGCCCTTTGGATTGCATCTCTCACCAGGCTTTTGATAGCACTTTTCCGATATTCTGCTGTCGAGCGTCCGAGTCTTGCTCGTTTGCTCGGCTGGACTTCCATAGAAGCCAGCGTACTCGCATATTCGACCAAATCCACGCTGTATGGTTGGCCTTCAAGAGCTTCTTCTGCAGGTCTTGATCGAATCGCCCTCGGTGTAACCGAACCGAGAGCGATCCTGCACGACCTGAAGCATCCATCATCGCGTTTTAGTGAAACTGCCGCGTTTACTGTTGCAACATCCGCTGCAACCCGGCCGACCTTCAAAAAGGCGCTGCCCAGCCCCGGCGGAGGCTCAGGCAAGACAATCCGGATCAGAAGTTCTGCGAGACCCAGTGCCGTCTTCTTAGAACTGACAAAGAACTGGTCAAGAGGGACAACACGCTCACCAGACGGTCCAAAAATCAATGCCTGTGCATCAAACACTAGCAACGCTGGAGGCGAGTCCGCAGAAGGTGAAGCAGTACATACGTTGCCGCAAATAGTGGCCATGTTCCGTATTTGTACGGGTCCTAATTGCCCGGCAGCCTCTGCCAGTGCGGTGTATTTCAGGGCAATTGTCTCAGAACGCTCGACTGAGCGAACCTTTATCGCTGCTCCTATAGAAAACCCATCTTGCCCATTCATGCGCTCAAGATCGGGGATTCTGCGAATATCGACAATGACTGCAGGAGCGATCCGTCCTATCTTCATATTCACCAGGAGGTCTGTTCCTCCTGCCAACACACTACTCTTCTCGCCATACTTGACCATCAGATTGACCGCTTCCTCAATCGTCCTTGGCTGAAAGTAATCAAACTCGCATGCGAGGATTCGAGTATTGCTCATCACTAGCCTCCTTTAACAATCTCTAGTAACAATCTATTGCCTCTACGAATACCACGACTTAACAGTCGTTCCTTGCCACTTCATTCAGTGGGACTTTGACTTCTTTTTCTCTTTACGGGAATCTTGTCTTTCTTGCTTTTCGCGAGCGATAGCCTCGAGGATCTTTTCTTTTGTGATCGGCAGTTCGTAGAACCTTATGCCAAGAGCATTCCGAATTGCATTCGCCATAGCGGCTGGTACCGCATTTACTGCTGCTTCTCCAATTCCTTTGGCACCAAAGGGTCCTGAAGGCTCTTCTGTATTTGCAAAGAATGTCACAGTCTCGCCCACAGGGGGCATCTCACAAGAAGTGACAGCTTTAAGGTCAGTGAGATAGCCTTGGCTGAAAAGGGCGCCTGTTTCCTCATCCACTCGGGCATCCTCGTACAAGACGATGCTTATCCCCTTGACCAATCCCCCCTCCAACTGACCAGCCGCCAAATCGGGATTGATGACCGTGCCTGCGTCACTTCCGGAAACTGCACGCAAGACTTTGACTTTGCCCGTTTCTGTATCAACCTCCACTTCAATAAAATTAGCGATAAAACAGGGCGGACAATTCACAGGACGAAGGCTATCCACTGCAGCGATAATTCCCCAGTTCCTGATATGTGCTAGACGTGCAACCTCTCCGATCGTGATTTCTTTCCCGGGGATGCCTGCGACGTATATGACTCCTTGGCCCAAAGAAGGATCGGGCCGGATGGAGAGCGCTTCCGGCTGCGTCACATCCAGGATGCGCGCTGCATAGTCCAGGAGTTTCTTCTTGGCTTGCTGAGCCACCTTGAGCGCACACCCACCACCCGTGTAAACGCCACGCGTTGCGTGCGCGACACATTCATAAGTGCTTGTCCGAGTGTCTACGGGCGAAACGCCGACCTTGTCCAGTGGAACGCACAGCTCCTCAGCCACGATCTTGGCTATGGCCTCCCGAGTGCCCCCACCGTGATCCACCACTGCGGTTACGACATCGACGGAGCCGTCTTCGTTGATCTTTACTAAAGCGCTTGTGTAATCAATCACGACACTGGGCAGGGGCCCAGCTGCTCCTGTGGTGTGGAATCCTCTGCCCATACCGATCCCTCGCCGGAACCTGCCTTTCTGGGCCTCGGGTCTGGGACGTTTGTCCCAGCCGATTAACTCGGCGCCGCGACGAAGCAACTCCGGTACTCCATCGCTCTTGATGACAGATCGCACTGTTGGCCCCTGGCCCCAGAACACTTGCCCAAGCCCTACGTAATTCTTCAGCCGGAGTTCAATGGGATCGATTCCCAGCTTTTCTGCGAGTTCGTCCATCGAGGATTCGACGGCGAACCCGACTTGTGGATTTCCAAAGCCTTGCATAGCGCATGACGGGACATTATTGGTATAGACGGCCATCCCATCGTAGCGAAGGCTCGGTAGCCTGTATAATGATACCCACCAACCCGCACTCACAGGGATAAATGCGTGTGCTTGGGTGTTATGAGCGCCAATACCAGAAATGAGTCGCATCTTCCCTGCAACCAGACGCCCATCTCGCATAGCTCCCAATTTCAAGTTGATGATTGTGGGATACCTGCGGTGATCGTATGCATCTTCCTCGCGACTCGAGACAAGCTTCACCGGTCGGCGCGCCTTCAAAGCCAAAGCCACGCAGATCGGGACAACCGAGTTCATCTGAATGCTAGAGCCAAATGTTCCCCCAATGGGAATGTACTTTACATTCACTTTATTTAGCGGGAGACCAAAGATTTCGCCGAGAAGGATTCGTACATTATGGATAGACTGGCTCGTCGCCCAAAGGACAATTCCCCCGTCCGGCTCAGGCTGGCAGACAGCGCACTTGGTCTCGAGCTGAAGGTGATAAATAGCGGCTGTGCGATATTCCCCCTCAACGACAACGTCGGCCTGAGCGAAGCCCTTCTCAATATCGCCTTCCTCATAGGAATAAGTGTACGCGATATTATTCTCAATGGGGATCTCAGTTTTCCCCTTGACGATAGTGTCATAGAGTTGAGGCGCTCCTGGCTTCATCGCCTCAATAGGATCAAAAATCGCATCAAGGATTTCGTACTCCACTTTGATCAACTGCAATGCTTTCTCAGCGGCGGCTTCTGACTCTGCAGCAATAGCTGCTATGGCTTCGCCCATATGACGAATCTTGTCTGGAAATATGAACCGGTCCTTGCGGAGTTCCTCAGGAACGGTAACGATGCGTTCGTTGTATCGGACCTTCGGGATATCAGCCCAGGTAATACAAGCCGCTCCCTCTTGCTCGGCGGCCTTGGTGTCGATACGCTTGATTCTGGCATGGGGATAAGGACTGCGCAAGACTCTCGCATGGAGCATATGCGGCAGCGATATGTCTGAAGTATACTTCTCCTGCCCAGTGACCTTGGCGATCCCATCCTTACGCAAAGTTTTTTTCCCCACTACGTGAAATTTACGCTTTTCAATCATGCTATCCTCTCTTTCGTTTTTCGTCCGTCCTCATAAGCGTCAACGCCTAGATACCACGCTGACGCTACCTCGAACAGAATCTCCAGACAGCCCCCATTTTTTTAGCTTTGGTTGTGTCAATAGACACAATCTTTGTTTGTCGATAAGGGCCTTTCAATACACTGGCATGAAACATATTTATTAAATAGCGATACATCAGAGGCATAGATTTCTCTCCCCAATCAAGGCCTACTCAAATAGGGGGAGTAAATACAAAAAGGACCTCACTTGTTTTCTTCCCGTTATTCACCCAACGATGGGGTAGCGTTCCATCAAAATAAAAGGTATCCCCTTTGCGAAGATGAATTTCTATGCCATTAACGTTAAAGTCAATTTCACCCTTCATAATAAGGACGAACTCCTCTGTACCTATTGGATGAGTCATCCTTTCAGACTCGTCTGACGTTCCTCCTGGTTGGATAATACTAATCATTGGTTCAATCTTTTTTGTGGATATTCTTGTCACCAATAACTGGCTTGAAACCCTTCCATCAGGGTAATATATCACTTTCCGATTAGCCTTACTCAAATGCCAATCGCTCTGGTCTTCATCTTGAACATCAACTAATAAATCGACCACCTTGATATTCAAAGCAGCGGCAAGCCTACCCACCATTGAGAGAGATGGCACTGTAAGCCTTTTCTCGACCTGAGAGATATAAGAAGCAGTGCAATTGGCCTTTTCGGCAAGCTGCCTTAAGGTCAGTCCTCTCTCTTTCCTATAATTTCTGATCCTTTCTTGAATTATTTTTTCGACTTTCAATTTTATTACAAATACTTTAATAAGTTTAATTATATTTAACATTTAAGATACTTCAAGGCCTGAAGTTTTGTCAAGCAAAATTTTCAATTTGTAAGCATCTCTTTTTCTGTAATAAAAAAAATATTTTATAGTCCTAATACAATCAATAAATCTTGTTCAATAGAGGAGGAAATTCGGTTCGCTCGCTTCTTATAGATAAAGCGTTCTAAATCCTAATTAATTTTGGTCGGTCAAGAGTGTAGACCCCATATGTTTTCACAGCCTGATTGCTGAAAGGTCCTGAAGGTGATTCTTCTTTATAACCTGTTTTCCGTAGCCGAGAAATTGATCAATAGAAACAATAAGGTTCGTTAAAATGTTGTTTTCCGCAAAATTTCTTACAACCTTATGAAGCAAATTGTTCGGTTTGTTCCAGGGGCAGACCCTTATACAGATAGAACAGTGGTTCCCATTCTTAACCCACCAGTCCAAACAATTCATGGCCCTTATTGGCCATTTCAGCATTCCGGGCACATTGTGTTCGTTCCAGGCTTTATCTGTCCTATCGCCCGGAATAATAGCTCGGCTTGGGCAGTATTCTGCGCAAAGGCTGCATTTTTCACAGAACTTCTGAACACCGATATCTATGGGGGAATCGGAGATTAATGGGAGGTTTGTGAAAACCTTGCTTATTCGAACCCGCGGGCCATAATCCCCAGTGATGAGCTGTCCACTTCGCCCCATTTCTCCCAACCCAGCATCCATCGCCATTGCTATATTAATGCCCAATTCATTCACAGAAGGAATCGCCTTATAGCCGAGTTCGGCGATGAACGTAGCAAGAGAGCTGGCGCACCATGTGCCTTTTGAATAAGCAATATCCGTGTCGTATTCGATACCTGGAGAACGTTGAATAACTTCATAACCCATCTTATGGATCATCACAATGACTTTATCGAATTCTGGGGGAATCTCAATAGGGTCACCCACTTCAGCAGCACCTGAATATCTGACGTTTTGATTTCCCCAATGGGAATATATCCACAAGGGATTGAGTTTCGCTACTCCTACTTTATCCGCTCCGATCCATAGGGCCTTCTCTTTAATGATTCTTGTCATTGCTACAGGGTCAGGGTCTTTCAACCTGTATTTTGTGTTGTAGATGGGCTTCGTTTCCCTTCCCAGCAGGTTTCTCCGAACTACGTAATCCACCGTGGCGCCTGCCACCCACGTGGCGTGATCCAGAATGGTTTTCCCGGGACTGGCCACTTCAACGTTTTTGATGCACTGATTATGCATGACTGTATACTTGTTGCCCTCGACGGCTCCCCGGCTGAAGGCCGTGTTGCGGTCATCAAAACTTTTTAGCTCTCCTGTTATAAATCTTTTATAGGTGGGTTCTTTTACGTATTTCATGATCTCCTCCTTTTCTTATTCTTATGTGTCATTTTGACGGCTCACTTGAACATCCGCCGCTATCAATCCTTCATAAGAAGACTGGGTCAGTATAAATATGGATCTAAAGCCTTCGAGCGCGTCTTTAAATTTTTCCCTTGGATCAATTCCGCACAGATCAGCCCCTAAAACAGATATTCTTTTTTTAGCGGAATTGGCGGATATTTCCATTTTAAGCACTCTTCCTGGAATAATTAATCCAGATATGTCATAAAATACATTTTACCTAATCTTATCTCTCAGCCTGGACCCTCCTCCTAACCGGAATCAAAATGAGCTGAGTCCAGCTCTTTCGTATTAGCTTTTTTGAAATAATAATAAATCGGTAAAGCAATTAATATCAACATCAGGCCCGCCAAAACATGCATGGGTTTTTCAATCAGAGTAACGATCACAAAGAGAAAGGTGAAGATGATAAAAACCAGGGGAACGACTGGGTAGCCGAGTGTTCTGTAAGGACGCGGCATGTCTTAATATAGCAATTTGGTTTTTCCACTTACAGTGATTTATTTTCACTTATCTCATTTTTCATAATATGATATCTGTTATAAAATAAATGAGAGTATCATAGAGAAATCTTTTGGTCAAAACAATGAACTAAAAAAATTAGAATTATAAATTGACAAGACTGTAAGGGTTGGATATATTTAATATTCCTAAACTTATTAAAGTATTAATAAAATATTAGAAATGAATTAAAAGATGAATCTAAATAGACAAGGAGGGAAGAATGAATAGAAACATTCCCAAAACTTACCTGGGCGTTGTTGTCATGCTTGGAGCTGTATGGGGCTTTTCCGAGGCCGTCCTTGGCATGTGGCTTCGAAGCTGTGCTTCCTTTTTTTCTGGCGCTATAATGACAGGAGTTGCTCTCTTTTTCATAGCCGCTACTTGGGTTTTTGCAAGAAATATCCTTGGTATCGCTTTGCTCATTGTCACAGCAAGTCTTTTCAAAATGTTTGACGCTCTCCTTCTTTCCCTGCCTATAAAGCATGGAGCTGTTGCAAATCCTATTTTCGCTTTCTTTATGGAAAGCATGGCTTTTCTGGTCTTGATATTGATATTCGATGAAAAATTAAGGCAAAAGATTGCAGGCCAGGCTCTCTTGGGAGGCATGGCAGCATTATTGGCGGTGAATCTATTTCCTCTAGTTAAATATGCAACCGGCATCCCTGCCTGTGTCTTTCCTGGGACAGCCTATCCTCTTTCCCTCTATTATGCTCCTTTGTCTAGTTTTCTCTCTTTCGTCACTGTTCCCCTAGGATTATGGGCTGGGGCGAAGATTAAAGTCTTAGAGACCAAATTTGAAGAGGCGAATCTAGCCAGAAAACTGAGATACCTTGCCTCGCCTGCGACACTCATTTTATGCCTGGGAATCATCGCCCTAATTAGGCTTTTCTGAGCAACTGTTATCTTTTCCTGAAGAGGAAAGAAATAATAGAAAATATGAAAAGGAAGAAATAGAGCTTTTATTTTAACTAATCTTTTTATATCAATTCTTGCAGTGATTATAATATGTTTTTGTTTAAACTAAATGCTATTTCTGCATTGATCATTGCTACAAAGGTCCGAACTTTTTAGAATTCTTATTGGGGGGATGGGTCGTAATGAGGAAAGCGGGCCATTTTCGTTATAGACACTATAATAAAGTTTTTATTAGAGTGAAATATTTCCTTGAAGAGAAAATTAGGATATACTTAATAAGGAAAAGAAGAGAGGATAGATGCCATACCCTTACAATTAAATCGAGAGGTAATACTATGCAGAAACAAGAAGCCTATGTAGCCCAGATAGATGAGTGGGAATACTGCTACTGCATAAACTGTGACAGGATAAGATATCGCTTTGAATTGGAAGTTACAGAGCTCGGAATTCGATGTTCCAAGTGTGGGAGTTATGACTTGGAAGCACCGGCTTGGGTCTTTTGCCCCCACGCAATGTTCATAGCTGCAACTAAATGCCCTCGGGCTGGTAAGGGAATCAAAGAAGGAAAGTATGGTATAGAATGCGTGTATCGTTGCAACTATCGAAAGCGTTAAATAGGGATTTAACGTGGACTAAGCAACATTAACTCTAAACCTTGTCCCAGATACCTAAACCGATTGAAGCACGCGGGGACGTTCCCCGAGGTGCCATCCTTTTAGGGGTGCTACCTTGGGGAACGTCCCCCAGTGCTATCTTAAAAACCCCAAATAATGCTTTTTGATATGATCATCCGTGGCTAAGGCTTGCGCATGTCCTTCTTGGACGATGCGCCCGTTTTCCAGCACATAGCCCCGATCGGCAAGCTCAAGTGCGTAGCTGATATTCTGCTCCCCCAGCAATACTGTCAACCCCAGACCACGCAGCGCGTGGAGTTTCTCGTAGATGTCATCCACTATCTTTGGGGCCAACCCTAAAGATGGCTCATCAAGCATGAGCAGCTTTGGACGGGAGATCAGCCCGCGCGCGATGGCGAGCATCTGCCTTTCGCCACCGCTCAGGGTGCGCGCAAATTGGTTACTCCGTTCTTTGAGCGCCGGGAAGATCTCAAACATCTCCTCTAGCACTCCGGATTTTAGGGTAGCCTTGTTGCCATAGGCTCCCATGAGCATATTCTCCAACACAGTCATGTTAGTGAAAGACCGGCTGCCCTCTGGGACATATGAGACGCCACCGCGGGCGACCTGATGCGCACGCATCCCGGCGATGTCTCGGCCGCAAAATAGGATACTCCCTGAATAGGGAACAATTAGCCCTGCAATAGTCTTGAGCAGCGTGCTCTTCCCCGCCCCGTTCGGGCCAATGATAGCGATGGCTTCTCGCTCCACGACTTGAAAGGTCACATCGTGGAGAATTGGCACTTTGCCATAACCAGCGCTCAGACCTATGATCTCTATCATCGGACGGCCCTCTTTCCCAGGTAGGCTTCAATCACGCGCAGATTGTTGCTGATCTCGCGGGGGAGTACCGGTGGCTATCTCTTCGCCGGAATCAAGGACTACGATGCGCTGACACAACCCCATCACCATCTGCATCACGTGTTCAACAGCGCACAAAGTGACACGCCGTTCCGTGTTGATCCGCCGTACCATTCTAACGAACGCAGCCAGCTCGGTGGGGTTCAGTCCGGCACCTGCTTCGTCCAGTAGGAGCAGCTCTGGGTCGGTTGCCAACGCTCTTGCTAACTCTACCTTGCGCAGCTGCGCCAGCCCCAGATCTCCGCACTTTCGCGTGCGGATGTCTGTCAGCTCACAGAACGCCACAATGTCATCCACCTTGGCCCGTACAGTCTCCTCTTTGCTCTTGTTGTAAGCGCCAACCCTCACAGCATCCTCAACCGTCATCTCGTTGAAGGCGCGAGTGACCTGGAAGGTGCGCGACATCCCTAAGCGGCAGATTTTGTGTGGTAGCCAGCCAGTGATGTCCTCTCCCTTGAACACAACCCGGCCGGAGTGCGGCTTGTAAAGGCCTGTGATGATGTTGAATAGCGTCGTCTTGCCTGCTCCATTCGGACCGATTAGTCCAACCATCTCGCCCGTCTCAATGTATAAGCTGACGTTGTTCACGGCCAGCAGACTGCCGAACCGGTGGCTGACATTTGTAACCTTAAGTATTGGCTGCAATCCCATGATTGTCCTTTTACAGCGACTAGTGTGACGTGAGCCGCCTTGAGGTTCTATGCAACAGTGTGGCTAGACCCCGGGGCCGGAATAGCGCGATAAGGATCAACACTGTCCCATAAAGTACCAAATACAGCCCTTCCATTCCACCGCCCAAGTTGGCCCGAAGTAACTCGCGGGCACTCACCAGAAGGACAGCAGCGATCAGCGGCCCGTACGTGATCCCAATGCCGCCTACAATGCCCAGGATCGCCACCTCGATGCTCATCGTCACGCTGAAGAAATTCGGGTGGATGAAGCCATACATGTAGGCGTAGATACCACCGATGACTCCAACAAGGAAAGCGTAAATCATCAGCGCACGCATCTTGCACGCGTGCGCATTCACACCCAGCACCTCGGCAGCATCCTCGTCCTCGCCTAGCGCAAGAAGCGAATAGCCAAGCCTCACGTTTATGATCCGGTAATTAACGAACAGGGCGATAAGCAGCATCGCCAGCATGAGATAATAGAAGGGGATATAGGAACTGAACCGCAGATGGTAGAGAGAGAAAGAATAATAGGGCAGATAACGTTCCACGGGTCCGCCAATCTTATCCCACATAAGGAAGATCACCCGCAACACTTCTACCAGGGCTGAAGAAGAGAGCGCGTACCAGACTTCTTTTACCTTGAACCGAAAGAGGGGCCAACCAACCAGCGCAGCGAACGCCGCCGCCACAATCCCGCCCACAATCATCCCCAGCCAGGGTGTAATGTTCCAGCGGATGAGAAGGATCCCCGTAGTGAAGGCTCCCAGGCCCAGGTACGCGCCTGCAGTAAGGTCCAACTGCCTACCGATCCCGCCGATAATGTTCCAGGCTGTCGAGACCGCGGCAAACATCAGGACTGTAGTCGCCAGCGCCATGTTATATTGGTTGGAGCCTAGGGCTAGCGGCAACAATAGCGTCAAACTCAGGCTGACGAGCATCACTACCGTCTTGCTCGACCGCTGTTTGCGCTTCACTATTTCCTCCCAAAGAGGCCCCGCGGCCTGAGCCATAGCACCAAGATAAAAATCAGGTAGACCACCAGCGAACGCGCACGTGGATCCCACAGCGACACTGAAAGCGCTTCTGCGCTTCCAATGATAATGCCGGAGATCAACAAGCCGGGCATCGAGCCAAGGCCCGCAAGCGCCAGCACACACCAGCTCAGCAGGCCGAATCGTATCCCCATCGTGGGGTCTACTTGCTGGAATGTCATCAGCAGCCCGCCGGCAATGGCTGTCAGTGCCGACCCCAGCCCCAGCGAAAGAGCGTAGCTCTTGCGGTAATCCACGCCGACCAGTGAAGCCACGTCCAGGTCATCGGAAGCGGCCCTGATGGCGCGTCCTGCCCAAGTCTTGCTCAGAAACAAATGGACGGCAGCAATAGCAGCTAGGCTGATACCGGCCGAGATAAGCCGGGAAAATATGATAGTGTATCCACTGAGCTCAATGCTGCCCTGGATAATGGAATAATGGAGCGCGCGTGGCTAGGCCTTCCAGATCACTTGTGTCAACGCGCGGAGCAGTGTTTGCAGCCCCACAGTCACAGCGATTTGTGTCACATAGATCTGGCGCAGGGTGCGATCAATTATAGCGTAGTATGTGAAGATGCCGATAATGAACAGCAGCGGGAACGTGAGCAACGGCGTGGCGACGGCATCCCACCTCATCAGCGTAGCGACCCAAAATGTAAAATACATGGATAGCATCACGAAATCCCCATGGGCAAAGTTCACCACATTCATCACACCATAGACGATGGACAGGCCAAGCGCGATGAGTGCATAGATCGCCCCCATCATGGAGCCATTGATCAGGTTTTGAACAATGGTCTTAATCATAGACGCTTCCTCGTGATGCATGATACATGATTCGTGAGGAAATCCCGTATCACGCCTGATTACTGCTCACATTTCGCTTGATCACTGCCTAATTCTTCACATCCGGCCGCGGGAAGACTGCGGGCACTTCTGCCTCATTAAACGGCCAGACCACCTTAGGCTCGCCATTGATGACCTGCAAAATAGTAGCGCGGGCGAATAGATTATCACCAGTTTCCGTAAATTTGATGTGGTTGGTGGGGTAGCATTCGACTCCGGGTCCGGAAGTCAAATCGAGTTGAAGGAAAGCTGCGCGCAGATTGTCCGGATTTAGCGGATCATTAGTAAATTGCTTACCGGCGTCTTCCAGCGCCTCTGCTAACACCCACATCGCATAGTAGCTCATGCCTGAAGCTTCGGTTGGGATATGTCCCGTCTGAGCCTTGAATTCCTCCCTGAACTTCTTGTTCTGTGGAGTAGCCTTCGCTGGATTGTAGCTGAAGGTGTTAGCGTAATATTCGGCTGTCCTTCCCAGCGCCTTGATGGATTGAGGGTCCGTGTAGCCAGAAGCACTCATACCGATGATGAACTTTGGGATGTTTTGAGTTTCTTTGAAAGTGTTGACGAAGAGGATGGCATCAGTAAAATAGGGGCAATGCGCCACGAAATCAGGCTTCGCCTTGGTGATGTCGTTGATAATCGGGGACACATCAGCGATGTCATACGGGTATTCTTTCTGATAGACGATGGTTAAACCGTAATTCAGTGCTGCATCCATCGCGCCTTTCGCATTGCTCCGGCCAAAGGATGAGTCTTCATTCAGGATAGCAACGGTCTTGAACTCCAGGCCGGCTTTCTTGGACGATTCCATCACAAATTCCACAGCCGAAGCACCTGCTGGCTGGCCTTGGGGGCAGGGCGAAATAGGTAGCGACGGCCCATGCTTGTAATGCTGTCCACGAGCGCGTCGGCAATAAGGATGACTTTCTGGCGCTCGGTCACCTCAGAGGCAGCCACGGTCAGCCGACTGATGTAGAGGCCTAGAACTGCCACCGGGTTGTGTTTGCTGATAATGCTTTCTGCGCCCAGCCGTGCCGTATCTGCCGACTCCCCAGCATCCTCTGCAACGAGCTCTAATTTGAGCCCTCCCAAGGACTTGATACCACCTGCCTCATTAATATGTTTGACGGAGATCTCCATCCCAATCTTGGCCTCGGTGCCGAAGATCGCATGTGCACCTGTCAGCGGTTCCAGGCAGCCCACTGCGATCTTATTTTGCAGCTTGGCCTTCTGGCGACCGCTGCCGCCACAGGCGATGAGCGCAACCATCGAAAAGATAATGGTTTCCACCCAAATCTTGGACACCCTGCTCGACATTACTCCTCCTTAGAAATAAAATAGCTGCTCTTTACACCTAGATGGACAGTTAATCAGATACACCAAAAACACCTGGAGTGAGCAGATCCGTGTACTTCCTTTCCTCTAAATCTGCAAATTCCCAAATGAACAGATTTTCTTTTTTGGCGGCGTAACACGCCTCGTCTTTTCTTTTCTTATCCTAAAATATCTCCCCCTACTTGACAACAAGCTTTCCCTTCAACATCCCCATGCCACAAGTGAATGTGTATATGCCCTCTTTTTCGGGAGTAAACTCTATGGCTGTTGTCTTGAATGCAGGGAGGGGCTTTCTTATATGAAAATCACCAAAAACGATGGTATCCGAACAATCAGAGGTCTCATCTCTATAAAAATTTATCCGAACTGGTATTCCCTTCTTGACGACAATAACATCAGGGGTGTATCCGCCCTTGACTACGACTCTGATCTCCTGGACATTTGCCTCTCTTATCGAAGCTCGAACAGCTTTTCTTCTTGTGAAGAAAAAATACCAGTTGACCAACGCGATAAGTAACACACCTAAAAGAGTGACAATCGCCTTTGCTGCCATCTCAATCCCCCTTCTCAGACCGAAGCTTCATTCTCCTTAATCTCAGAGAATTGGAAACAACTGAAACAGAGCTAAAAGCCATGGCTATGGAAGCAATGACCGGATTGAGCAGAATCTTAAAAAATGGATAAAGGATGCCGCCGGCAATAGGGATGCCTACTGTGTTGTAAAAGAATGCCCAGAAAAGATTCTGTTTTATAACTCTTATCGTCCGCTTGCTCAACTCAATTGCCGAAACAACGCCTCGAAGGTCTCCTTTGATTAACGTGATATCCGAAGCCTCCATGGCCACATCTGTTCCTGTCCCTATGGAAATTCCCACATCAGCCTGAGCCAGAGCTGGAGCATCGTTTATCCCATCTCCGACCATGGCCACTCTCTTCCCCGAAGTCTGAAGCTTTTTTATCTCCAGAACCTTATCTTCAGGAAGAACTTCAGAGATCACTCTCTCAATTCCTGCTTTTCTGGCGATAGCTTCAGCCGTCCTCTGGTCATCTCCTGTGAGCATGACAACTTCTAACCCAAGTTTTTTAAGCTCTGAAATTGCCTTGAAAGAGTTTTCTTTGAGAGTATCAGCGATCGCAATCAGTCCCGCCGCCTTCCCATCCAGAGAGACATAAACAGGAGTTTTTCCTTCTTGGGCGAGCTCTTTGGCTTTTCCTTCCAAGCCCCCCATATCTATTTTTCGTTCTCGCAAAAGCTTCGCATTCCCGAGAAGAATGTTTTTGCCATTCACTTTCGCCTCAATGCCAAAACCTTCGATCGCTTTGAAATCCTTCGGATCCTCAAGTTCAAGCTTGCTCTCAAGAGCCTTTTTTATGATCGCCTCACCCAGAGGATGCTCAGAAGCCTTTTCGGCGCTAGCCGCATATTTGAGAACCTCATCTGGAGTATAGGAATTAGCGCTAATAATATCTGTAACTTCCGGCTCTCCTTTGGTCAGAGTCCCTGTTTTATCAAAAACAATAGTGTCAATCTTATGGGCAGTCTCTAAACTCTCTCCCCCTTTGATCAGGATTCCATTCTCTGCGCCTTTGCCTGTGCCCACCATGACAGCTGTCGGTGTGGCAAGTCCCAGAGCACAAGGACAGGCGATGATCATCACCGCCACAAAATTCAGTAAAGCAAAGGTGAGTGAAGGCTTTGGGCCAAAGTTAAACCAGATGATAAAAGTAGCGATAGCGATTGAGATCACAACTGGGACAAAGTATCCAGAAATGATATCGGCCAATCTCTGGATAGGGGCTTTCGATCCCTGGGCGTCCTGGACCAGTTTAATGATCTGGGCCAGCGCTGTATCTTTTCCAACCTTTGTTGCTCGAAACTTGAAGCTCCCAGTTTTGTTGATAGTGGCGCCAACAACCTCATCCCCAGGCTTTTTATCCACGGGGATACTCTCTCCTGTGATCATGGATTCATCCACTGAAGATCTCCCCTCGATGACAATCCCATCAACGGGGATTTTTTCTCCTGGCCTGACAATAACGCTATCTCCTACCAGAACCTCCTCGACAGGAATATCTATCTCCTTTTCCTCTCTCACGACACGCGCTGTCCTTGGCTGTAAACCTATAAGTTTTCTAATAGCTTCTGAAGTCCGTCCTTTGGCTCTTGCTTCAAGAAGCCTTCCAAAGATGATGAGGGTAATAATCAGACTCGACGTGTCAAAATAGACGGCAGGTTCAATTCCTGCTTGGTGAAAAAATGAAGGAAAAAGGGTTGCTGCAATGCTGTAAAAATAAGCCGCTGAAGTCCCGACAGCAATCAGAGTGTTCATATCCGCATTCCTATGCCTGAAGGCTCCCCACGCGCCCTTGTAAAACTGCCAGCCAATCACAAATTGCACAGGAGTGGAAAGTAGCCAGAGGACAAAAAAGTTATTTAAAATGTCAGGCGTCCAGGGGAACCAGTGGGGCATGCTTCCCAAGAATATGACCAGACTGAGAATTGCTCCTGCAATGAACTTCCATTTAAGCTTCTTGTATTCTTTCTCTCGAATAATTCTTTCGACATCCTCTCCTTCCTCAAATTCTACTCCTTCGAGAACCTTATAGCCCGTCGATTCTATCGCCTTCTTGATCTCTTTGAGATTGGTCTCAAAAGGCAAGTATTCGCCCTTGACTTTTTCTGTAGCTAAATTGACCACAGCTTTTACTACCCCACGGGTGGCAAGGAGAGCTTTTTCTATTTTCTGAACACAGGAAGCACAGACAATACCCTGGATCGGGAGTTCAAAAGAGACTGTGCCCACCTCGTAACCGCTTTTTCTTATCGAAGAAATCAATTCATCTGCCTTTACCAATTGAGGCTCAAAAATGACACTGGCTTTCGATGTCGCAAAATTAACCGCAGCTCGCTTGACTCCTTTTAAACTGGTCAAGCCCCGCTCGATTGTTGCTGAGCAGCTGGCGCAGCTCATGCCCACGATGGGAAGGTTGATTCGCTCGGTTTTTGCATCCTCTGTTTTTTTCTGCTCTGGGGAGCTCTTCTCCTCTCTCATTTTCTCATATTCTGAACCTTCTCTGAGGATGTATTTTTCTGGGTCCTTATCAAACTTCTCCTTGCAGCCTTTCGAACAAAAAAAGTAAGTTTTCCCTTTGTAAACTGAGGTGGCTGCAGTTTCTTCTTCCTTGACCTCCATCCCGCAAACTAAATCTTTAGCCATCAACTCCCTCCATTGTTATATTTTATGGACTGCACTTCATCACTTCAGCGCCTTCTAAATTTTTGTAAAACGTTTATGATCTCTTCTATCTTATTTAATCTATCTTGCTTACTTCCTCTGGAAAAAGATTCATGGACACAACCTCTCAAGTGCCTGCGCAGAATATTTTCTTCCACCCGCCTGACAGCCCCAGCCACCGAAGTAAGCTGTGTCAAAATATCAATGCAGTATCTTTTTTCTTCAATCATCTTCTGGATACCCCTGATCTGTCCTTCAATCCTCTTCAAAAGGACAATCTCTTCAAGATGAGCTGTGGGTTTCACCTTCATTTTGTCCTCCTTTATTTTTTAATATAGCATACCCCCCTGGGGTATGTCAATATAGAGGTTTTGTGATCTTTAAAATCAAAGCCTTTCTTGCGAATCGGGCTTTCGTTCGAAAGAATAGAGAATGACTTATTTTAGATTTGCGAAAGATGAGAATCTGAAATTGTTGATTTTGCTTGAAAAAATGAATTTAGCTCTTTGGGCTCTCTTCTTTTTTTCGGGTTGAAATCCTAAAAGGGACATAGAGTGGACAAAAACTGAATAGACTGGTTACAAGAAAAATGACAGCTATGATCCCCAAAACGATCGCTGCCACGCCAGAGAGGACTCTCGTCAAGAGGCGGACAAGCCCTCTCGCTATTTGCATGGCTCTTTTTTTTGTGTTAGAATTTTTCTAGTTAAATTCAGAAGGAGAAAAAATGTCAGGTCATTCAAAATGGGCTTCGATTAAACATAAAAAGGCTGCCCAGGATGCAAAAAGAGGCAAGATATTCACAAAAATTATTCGGGAGATGAGCGTTGCCGCACGGACAGGAGGAGGAGACCTAGAAGCTAACTCCCGCCTTAGAAAAGTTATCGCTGAAGCGAAAGCCGTCAACATGCCTGCGGATAACATCAAAAGAGCCATCATGAAAGGAACTGGTCAGCTGGAAGGATCCGCTTACGAAGAAGTCATCTATGAAGGCTATGGGCCAGGAGGTGTGGCCATCTATGTCGAGGCTCTCTCAGATAATAAAAACAGAACTGTCTCTGAACTGAGGCACATCTTTTCCAAAAATGGAGGCCGCATTGGAGAATCAGGATGCGTGGCCTGGATGTTCAAACGGAAAGGATATATAGTTGTTGAAAAAGCAAAGGCTTCAGAGGATGCCCTCTTGAATGTCGTTCTTAACAGCGGCGCTGAAGATCTCAGAGAAGATGGCAGCAACTATGAAATCATCACCCCTCCTGAAAGTTATGAAGCTGTTGTCGATGCTTTGAAAAAAGGCAGCACAGAAATATCGACATCCACTCTGGGCTATATTCCCCAAAACTATGTGAAGCTCGAGGGGAAACAGGCACAGCAACTCTTGCGGCTAATGGAAGAGCTTGAGGATCATGACGATGTCCAGCATGTCTGGGCTAATTTCGACATCGATGAAGCAGAGATCACACAATATTCCGCCTGAAAAATAAGCTCAATGAGGGTTCTCGGAATTGATCCCAGCAGCCAATCTACAGGGTTTGGAATCATTGAATATTCCCAAGATAAATATACCGCTCTGAGCTATGGAACGATAAAGCCCTCTCGCCGCCTTCTTTTTCATCAGAAGATAAACGAAATTAAGCTAGAGCTTGAAAAACTGATTGATACTTATTCGCCTGAAGAGGTGGCCATCGAAAATCCTTTTTATGCTCAAAACATCAAAACTGCTATCACTCTCGGTCAAGTCAGAGGAGCTATCCTTGTTGCTATCGCCTCACACAACTGTAACCTCTACGAGTATTCAGCGCTGGAGATAAAAAAAGCAGTCACTGGCTATGGACAGGCTGATAAGGACCAAGTACTGACCATGGTCAAAGCTTTGCTCAACATCAATGATCCGAGGCTTGAGCCAGATGCTTCTGATGCTCTGGCTGCAGCATTCTGCCATCTGAATTCAAGAATTTTTCAGAAAAAAATCGAAGAATCCAAAGCGAAAGAAAAAAAATGATTGCCTATCTTAAAGGAACTCTGCTTCAAAAATCTCCCAATCAAGTCATAGTCGATATCGGAGGCGTTGGCTATTGTGCATCCATTCCTCTCTCCACCTATTTTAAACTGGGAGAGGTGAACGATCCTGTTGAGCTATTCATCTATACACATCTCTCTGATACCTCCCTTTCTCTCTATGGGTTTTCCACCAAAGAGGAAAGAGACCTCTTCCTGAAATTAATCAGCATCTCTGGCATAGGTTGCAAGCTTGCGCTCAATGTCCTCTCTGGAATTGGACCTTCTGACCTTGTTGATGCCGTCGAGCGCAGCGATGTGGCCAGAATTTCGCTCATCCCAGGAATCGGAAAAAAGACAGCCTTGCGCATTGCTCTTGAGCTTCAAGAAAAAATGGAGAAAAAAGAAAAGCTCCTTGCTGTCAAGGGCTCCCCGGAAAAAGAAGACCTGATCTCAGCCCTGATGAATCTCGGATTTAAGAGAAAGGAAGTGGAACGTGTTGTCGAGGAGACATTAAAAGCATTTTCTCGGGATGAAGGTTTTGAAAAGCTTCTCAGGGAAAGCTTGAAAAAAATGGCAAAAATATAAAAAAAGGAAAAGGCGATGGCTACAGTTTTGAGTCCTGTTAGAACCAAAGAAGACCTTCTCTTTGAAGACAGTCTTCGCCCAAGAAGTTTTGATGAATTCGTAGGACAGGGCACAGTCAAGACAAACCTAAAAATTTTTATTGAAGCTGCCCGAAAAAGGGATGACACTCTCGACCATGTCCTCCTCTACGGCCCGCCTGGGCTGGGAAAGACGAGCCTAGCCTATATCATCTCCAAAGAGATGGGCGTCGGAATCAAACCTACGGTAGGACCAGTGATCGAACGCACAGGAGACCTTTCAGCAATCCTTTCCAATTTGCAGGAAAAGGAAATCCTTTTCATCGATGAAATCCACCGCCTTCATCCTTCTGTAGAAGAAATCCTTTATTCGGCCATGGAAGATTTCAGCTTGGCCATAGTCATCGGGCAAGGGCCAAGTGCCAGAAGTCATAAATTGAAGCTGAAAAAATTCACCTTGATCGGAGCAACGACTCGTGCTGGCCGCATAACTCCTCCTTTAAGAGGAAGATTTGGCATCATTCATCGCCTGGATTATTATAAAGATGAAGATTTAAAAAAAATCATAAAAAGATCTGCATCTATCCTCAGAGTTTCTATAGATGATAAAGGAGCTGAGCAAATCGCCCTTCGCTCACGTGGAACTCCCAGGGTCGCCAACCGTTTACTGAGAAGAGTGAGAGACTATGTAGATGTCAAGGCTAAGGGAATCATTACTTCTAAGGAAGCCCAGAATGCTTTGGACATGATGGAAGTGGACTCCCTCGGCCTGGATGATGTCGACAGAAAAATTCTCCTAACCATTATTGAAAACTTCAACGGCGGCCCTGTCGGGATCGCGACAATTTCTGCTTCGATTGACGAAGAAAAAGACACGATTGAATCTATATACGAGCCTTTTTTGATACGCATCGGATTTTTAGAACGAACAATCCGCGGCCGCAAGCTCACGGCAAAAGCATATGAGCATTTGGGATTTTCCTATCCCAATTCATCCTCCCAAAAAAAGCTGTTTAAAGAATAAAGAGTGCTTGTCCGAGACTTCGACTACCATCTCCCAAAAAATCTCATCGCCCAAAAGCCTTTGCTTCTAAGGGACGAGTCCCGAATGATGGTTGTCTTTCGCAAGCAAGGAAAGATCATTCATTCTCAATTCAAAGAGCTCCCAGAATATCTCAAAAAAGAAGACGTGCTTGTCCTGAATAACACCAAAGTTATCCCCGCCAAAGCCTGGGGCAAAAAAGAAAGGAAAAAGATAGAATTCCTTTTTTTAAAAGAGCTGGAAAAAGGCGTATGGGAAGTTCTCTGCAGACCAGCCAGAAAAATTAAGCTCGGTGATAGAATCTTATTTGCGCCGGGTTTTGAAGGCAAAGTTTTGGAGGTTGAACAAGAAGGAAAAAGGATAATTCAATTCTCATCCCAAGATGTTCTTTCCATGCTTAAAAAAATCGGCTTTGCCCCTCTCCCCCCTTATATCAAACGCAAGAAAGAAGATAGAAGCCTCAGGCCTTTAGATCTAGAAAGATATCAAACTGTTTTTGCACAAAAACAAGGAGCCATAGCAGCACCTACAGCTGGCCTTCATTTCACGCCCCAAATTTTGGAGAAGATTATCAAAAAAGGAGTGCCCATCACTCACATCTCCCTTCAGGTGGGCATGGCCACTTTCCAGTCCGTACGAGTGACGCGCGTTGAAGACCATAAAATGCTTGAAGAAACTTATTCTGTTTCAAGGGACGCTTCTCAAACAATAAACCAAGCCAAAAAAGATTCGCGACCTGTAGTGGCAGTTGGAACAACTATAGTCCGCGCTCTGGAAAGCGCCTTTGAAGATGGCAAAGTCTTACCTGGGAGACGCACTACTTCCCTTTTCATCTATCCTGGCTATAAGTTTAAGGTGGTGGACAGGCTTTTAACCAATTTCCACCTTCCCCAATCAACTCTGCTGATGATGGTTTCAGCCTTTGCTGGAATTAATCTCATCAAAAAAGCCTACAGAGAGGCGATCCGCAAGAAATACAGATTCTACAGCTACGGCGACTGCATGCTCATCCTTTAATAATTCGATTTGACAAAATTCGATGCCTGTCATATAAACTTAAGAAAAATGAAAGATGACAAAGAAATGGAAGAGAAGTTAGCTGATATTCTCTATCCCAGCACCCAAGCCAAATTGTTCAAAATAACCCTCATCTTTGGCTACAAAATCTCGCCCAATTACAAAAAGGCCGTGGAGCTAGCCAAAAAAAATCCCACCTATAAAGAAGAAGGGAGTGGTGAATGGATTCGCCATTCAGCCACATTCACACCTTCAGAAGTCGATGATCTTTTCGAGCTCTTCAACCTCGTCCATGAATGGGAAACCACGGAAGTCTTGGTGAACCACAAAAAGATTCCCTATGGCCATCAGCTCTGGCTGCCATTGATGTGGTTCTACAGGATAAAATAACTCCCATCAGCCCCTAATGAAAATCGAATAAAAGAGGAGACAAAAAAATGAACTTGTCCTACTCAATCAAATGTTTCTTATTGTTTATTTTAATTGCAGGAATTTTCCTTTTGCCCAGAGCGACTTCTGCTCAAGAGATGGAGCAAGTGGCTCGATCTAAAATAGAAGGCACAATTCAGGACACCAATAAGGAGCCAATTCCAGAGGTAAAAATTGGGCTCAAACATATTGAGACAGGTCTAACCTTTAAATCGGAAAGTAATAAAAAAGGAGAGTTTCTTTTCAGCTCCCTGCCTCCAGGCAAATACTCATTTCTGATTGAAAAGGCAGGATATCAAAACAAAGCAGGTGAATTCGAGCTCCTGCCGAATACTCTCAAGAAACTTCAAATCTTCCTGGACAAGGAAGAAACGCCTGAGCATAAACAAGAGAGAGAGGCTATCTCGTTTTTTGATGAAGGGGCAAAGCTAGCTGGTGAAAACAAGCTTGACCAAGCTATCCAGGCTTTCCAAAAAGCGGTTGAGTTAAAACCAGATTTCGCTGAAGCTTACTTGAACATTGGGATTCTCTGCTTCCAGCAGCAAAAAGATGATGAGGCAGAAAAAGCACTTCTTAAGGCTAATGAACTAAAGCCAGATGAACCAAAAGCTAAACAGATTTTAGCTGATATCTATTACGAAAAATCAAAGACATTGATTCAATCAGAAAAAACAGATGAGGCTCTTGAGAAGCTCAAGCAGGCCTATTCTCTAAACTCTAATCATGCCTATGTCAATTATCTTTTGGGCATTCTCTATACAAATAAAGAGATGAAAGAGGAAGCCCGTATCCACCTTGAAATCTTTCTCAAACTTGATCCAAAATCTCCCTTAGCGGAAAAGGCCAAACAAATTTTGGAGAGCTTAAAAAATAAATTTTATAATCCTAATACCGCACGATAACCTGGGATATCCAGAAAACCATGGCCACTCACATTAAAGGCGATAACCTTCTTCTCACCCGATTCCCGGCACTTTATCGCCTCGTCAATGGCGCAGCAAACAGAATAGGCTGACTCAGGTGCTGGCAGCCAGCCTTCAGTTTCGATAAATATTTTCGCTTTTTCAAATACATATTTCTCATCACCCGGATAGGCAACAGTATCAATATAACCTTTATGGCGCAAAAGGCTGATAATGGGGGAACAACCGTGATACCGCAGTCCATCTCCCTTAATCGGTTCCATGTCTATCTTGTGTCCTAAAGTACACATTTTTAACATGGGCGTTATTTCGGCATAATCAGCAAAATCATATTCATATTTGCCCTGCAAGTTTGGTGCCACTTTACTCTGGGCAGCAATAAACTTTATCTTCTTCGCTTTCTTCAAGACATCACCGACAAATGGGAGGGCAAATCCACCAAAATTTGAACCACCACCAAGACATGAGATAACCATATCTGGGTAATCATCAAAGATTTCAAACTGTTTTTGTGTTTCCAATCCAATGATTGTTTGATGCATCAAAACATGATTCAAAACTGAGCCAAGGCTATAGGTTGCCTTTGGGTCTTTTTGAGAATCCTCTAAGCCTTCAGAGATGGCAATCCCAAGAGAGCCCACATGCTCTGGATTTTTTTCATATAACGTCCTCCCGACTTCAGTCATTGGACTTGGCGAGGCATAAACTTGCCCGCCTAATAGTCTTATAAAATCCAATCTGTCCTTTTTCCAATTATAGACACTGCGGACCCAATAAACTGTACATTTCAATCCTGTCACTGCAGAGGCATAAGCAAGTGCAGTCCCCCATTGTCCCGCACCCGTTTCAGTTGTTACTCTTTCATATCCTTGCTGCTTTGCATACCAGCATTGGGCAACTGCCGTATTGACCTTATGGCTTCCAGTCGGGCTAAAAAATTCACCCTTGTAATAGATTCTCGCTGGCGTATCAAGCCTTTTTTCGAGATTCGTTGCTCGAAAGAGTGGCCTTGGCCTCCCAGCCTTCATGTAGAGATCCAAAATTCCGCCAGGAATATCAATCCAGTTTTCCTTTGAAAACTCCTGGTTAAGACATTCCCCGATCATGAGGTTTGGCAAATTCTGTAATCGAGAAGGACCTTCTTCTGGGTCCATTGGGGGCGGCAATGGTTCGGGCAAATCAGGCAGAATATTGTACCATTGTGTCGGCATATCATCGAATCTCAAATTAACCACAGTTCTCATTTACTCCTCCTTTTATTTCATACAAATGTTCACAAATAAAAAATATTTTAAAAAGAGACAAGCTTCTTAAAGTGGCGAAAGCGATCCTCTATCTCTTGAGGGGACAAACACTTGAACCGATCTATCCCAAAATCCTCGATGGCAAAGGAGGCCAAAACACTTCCGAAGACCGCAGCCTTGCGAATATCTTTTTGGCTAAAGCTTTTTACTTTATCCAGGTAGCCCAAAAACCCTCCAGCAAAGCTATCGCCCGCACCGGTCGGGTCAACAACTTCTTCACAGGGATGAGCCAGGATGCCAAAGACAAAATCTTTACCCAAAACCAAAGCTCCATGCTCGCCCTTTTTGATCGCCACCAGCCATGGCCCTTTCTCAAGCACTTTTTTCCCAGCTTTGATCAGATTCAGTTCTCCAGTCAGCATTTTTATCTCTTCTTCATTGGCAAAAAATGCATCCACTTTCTCTAGCACCCTGAGGAGAGGCGCAGATTTAGTTTCGATCCAGAAATTTATGGTATCCATAGCTACGAGCTTTGGTTTTTGAAGCTGAGAAAGTATTTCTTCCTGGAGGTCAGGGTCAATATTGGCCAGAAAAACAATATCTGCTGATCGATACTCTGGAGGAAGCTTTGGTCTAAAATCCTTAAAGACATTCATTTCTGTCTTGATCGTCTTTCTTTGATTTGGGTCGTAGCCATAATACCCTTCCCAGTGGAAAGTCTTTCCTGATTTAATCTCGAGACCCCGAAGATCAATTTTCCTCAATTTGAAAAACTCTATCGCCTCTTTAGGGAAATCCTTTCCGACAACTCCCACAATCTTGGGTCGGGTGAAAAAACTCGCAGCTAAGGAACAATAGGTGCAAGAGCCTCCTAGAATTTTTTCCCTTCTGGCGCAGGGAGTCTCAATAGTATCAAAGGCTAAAGAGCCGACAACGACCAAGCTCATGATAAGGCTCTGGATTTAAGACTTTAAATATTTTTCTATGATAAATCGGAGTTTCGACCTTGCCTCCTCAGGAATAAGCTCAGGGTTGGTAACAATGCAATTGCGGAGCGCCTGGTTGCATTCGCAGAGGCTGTCTTTTTGAAGAGAAAGGGAAGCAACAGCTTTCTTGATAATGGCTTTGGCATTGTGAATATTCCTCCTCAAATTCTCAAGGATTAACTCCACGGAAACCCTCTCTTCCTCAGCATGCCAGACGTCGTAGTCAGTTGCTAAATTCATGGTGGCGTAGCACATTTCTGCCTCTCGGCAGAGCTTGGCTTCTGTGGCACTCGTCATGCCAATCACATCGCAACCCCAGGAGCGGTAAATATTGGACTCCGCAATGCTAGAAAAAGCAGGCCCTTCAATGCAGATGTATGTCCCTCCCAGATGAGCTCTCAGCCCAAGCTCTTGGGCCACGTCATATAAGAGGCGGGAGAGACGAGGACAAACAGGTTGAGCAAAGCTGACGTGGGCAGCAATCCCTTCGCCAAAAAAGGAATTTTTCCGCTTTGTCCTATCAAAGAATTGGTCTGAGAAAACAATGTCCCGAGGTTTAATCTCATCCTTCAAGGAGCCCACGGAGTTAACAGAAATGATCCTTTCTGTGCCAAGCATTTTAAAGCCGTAGATATTGGCTCTGTAATTTATCTCTGAAGGAAGTATCCGATGCCCCCTGCCATGGCGGCTAAGAAAGGCGATCGCTTTCCCCTCAAGAATGCCGATGATATAGGCATCAGAAGGCTTCCCAAAAGACGTCTCAAGGTTAACTTCCTGAATATCATCAATTCCCTCAATTTCATAAAGGCCTGTCCCTCCAAGAATTCCAACATCCACATGAGGTAATCTCTTTCTTCTCTCTCGAGCCATTTCTCCTCCTCGATGGAGAATATTGATATATAATTTATGAGATAACAAGTCAAGTAAACTCGTTTTCTTTTGATTTTTGAAAGGGAAAGCGTTATGCTATCGGCTTCAGGGGAGTACAGCATGGACGAAGAAGATTTCAGGCCATTGATCGAGCTTCTCAGCCGCACAGAGCGGATAGCTATCTTGACAGGAGCTGGCATCTCGGCTGAATCAGGAATTCCCACTTTTCGGGGAGAAGAAGGGCTCTGGAAAAAGTACAGGGCTGAAGAACTGGCAACCCCCTCTGCCTTCAGCCGTGACCCAAAGCTTGTCTGGGAATGGTACAACTGGCGGCGGGGTCTCATTGCTCCTGTGGAACCTAATCAAGGACACAAAATTTTGGCCAAGTGGGAAAAAGTTTTCCCTGGTTTCTGTCTCATCACCCAAAACATTGATGGACTCCACCAGAAAGCAGGTTCAAAAAACATCATCGAACTTCACGGCAATATCTGGAAACTGAGGTGTGTCAAAGAAGGAACGATAACAGATAATCGCGATTTTCCCTTGAAAGAGATTCCACCCTATTGCCCATCCTGCGGAGAGCTCTTAAGACCTCATGTGGTCTGGTTTGGAGAATCACTCAACTACGAAATTCTTCATAGAGCTTATGGTTTGAGCTCGAGTTGCGAACTCATGTTCGTAATTGGCACTTCAGCCGTTGTCCAGCCTGCTGCTTCTCTTCCACTTATGGCGGCTGAAGTTGGGGCAAAAGTTGTAGAAATCAACCCTGACCCAACTCCTCTCACACCTTACGCTGATTTTTCTTTCAGAGGAAAAGCAGGCGAGATCTTGCCACTCATAGATAAAAATTTAAACAGAAGCTCTGGAGCCTGAAAGGATTTCTCGAAGATGAAATATGTTTATTTTGATGCCTCAGCTGGCTTGAGCGGAGACATGATCTTGGGAGCTCTTCTTGACTTGGGTGTTTCCCCACATCTTTTTAAAGAAAAAATGGCAGAGCTCAAACTTCCTGTTGATATTCAAATCAAGGAGACAAAAAGGGCCTCCCTTCGAGCATTGAAGGTCGATGTGTTCAAAAAAAACAAAAAGTCTTATGAGCGAAAGTGGTCTGATATCGAAACTCTCATAAAGGAAAGCCCATTTTCTGAATCTGTGAAGAAGAACTCTCTGGCCATCTTTAAAAACCTTTTCCAAGCTGAAGCTAAAGTTCATGGCCGAAAATTTTCCCAGACTCATCTCCACGAGGCCGGGGCAGATGATGCTCTGATTGATGTTGTGGGGTGCTGTTTCCTTTCCGAAGTCCTGAATATCAGTTCATTCTATTCCTCTCCCCTGAATTTGGGACAGGGATGGGTAAAAACCTCCCACGGAATCTTTCCTGTGCCTCCCCCTGCTGTAGCTGAGCTTCTCAAACGAGCCCCTGTCTACTCAGCCTGGATTAAAGAAGAGTTGGTTACGCCAACTGGAGCTTCGATTGTCAAGACCCTGGTCAAAAAATTTACTCCCTTTCCTGAAATTGCCTACGAAAAAATTGGCTATGGAGCCGGGAGCAGAAACTTTCCTGACTATCCTAATGTTTTGAGAGTTTTTTATGGTGAGGAAAAGGATTTTAAGGCAGAGAAAAAAGTCTACATCATCGAAGCTTCGATCGACGATTCCAACCCCCAGTACCTGGCAAATTTTATTGATACGGCTCTTGAGTTAGGAGCCTTGGATGCTTTTCTCACGCCGATCGTGATGAAAAAGAGCAGGCTGGCCACAAAATTGACCATACTGGCAGAGGTTGATAAAATAGACTTCCTTATCGCCGCTATTTTTAAAGAAACAAGCTCTATAGGGGTCAGGTATTTTCCTGTAGAAAGGAGAGTCCTGGAGAGAGGGATCAAAAAGGTAAAGGTCGCTGGAGAGAAAATCGGAATAAAAATATCCTATCTCGATGGAAAAGAAGTCAACATTCAGCCTGAATTCTCTGACTGCTTGAAAGTAGCAAAAAAAAGAGACCTCCCTGTCAAAGAAATCTCTCAACTGGCTTTAAGGGAGTTTTTAAGAAGGAGAAAGAATGGATCTAAAGAAGATTGAAAAGGGCGTAAAATTTATCCTGGAAGGGGTGGGTGAAGACCCCAAACGAGCCGGACTCAAAGACACTCCCCAAAGAGTTGCCCGCATGTTCTCTGAAATACTCGGCGGGTTGAGTGAAGACCCTGTTGAACAGCTCCAGGTGATAGAATATGAAAAGCACGATGAGATGGTTCTCATCAAAAATATTCCTCTTTATTCGATGTGCGAACATCATCTCCTTCCCTTTGCTGGAGTAGCCCATGTGGCCTATATCCCTAAAGGAGGAAGAATTGTTGGGCTAAGCAAGATCGCCAGGGTAGTTGATATTCTCTCCCGCAGGCTCCAAGTCCAGGAAAGGCTGACTAAGCAGACTGCTGACCTCCTCAACGAACACCTCAAACCTCTGGGAGTTATGGTTGTCATCGAAGCTGAGCATATGTGCATGTCCATGAGAGGAGCGAAGAAGCCCAAATCTCTGACAGTGACCTCAGCTGTCAGAGGCTCTTTCCGAAACAACAGCGCCACGCGTGCAGAAGCGATGACATTGATAAGAGGAGGGTTTGCAAGTGGAAAAGAAGGCTAAGAAAACCTTTTATATAACGACTCCCATTTATTATGTGAATGATGTCCCTCATATCGGACATGCCTACACCACAATCATCGCTGATGCCCTTGCCCGCTATAAAAAGCTTCTGGGAAAGGAAGTGTTTTTCCTCACTGGAACAGACGAGCATGGACAGAAAGTAGAAAAGGCTGCAGCAGAGAAGGGTCTGCAGCCCATAGATCTAGCTGACCAGGTCGTGGGGCGATTTAAGGATTTATGGAAAGCGCTCAACATATCCTATGATTTCTTTATCCGCACTACCCAGCCTTTTCATGAAAAAGGTGTTCAAGAGATTTTCAAGAAGCTCAAGTCCCAAGGAGATATCTACAAAGGTATCTATCAAGGATGGTATTGTGTTTCGACTGAACATTTTCTGACCGATGATATCCCTCTTGAGGAAGGTGGATACAAAATCTGTCCAGAGTGCAATGTCAAAGCCATTATCGTCTCTGAAGAATGCTATTTTTTTAGACTCTCAGCTTACCAGAGACCGCTTCTTGATTTCTATGCTAAAAATCCTGCCTTTGTCCGGCCTCAAAGCCGGATGAATGAGGTAGTCAAGTTTGTCCGTCATGGTCTCAAGGATCTAAGCATAACCCGAACCACTGTAAAGTGGGGAATTCCTGTGCCTGATGACCCTAAGCACACAATCTATGTCTGGTTTGATGCACTGCACAACTACTTGACTGGGATAGGCTACGACTGGGATATGAAGCTCTTCCGCAAATTCTGGCCAGCCACGATCCACCTCATCGGCAAAGATATCCTCAGGTTTCATGCCATTTTCTGGCCTGCCTTTCTCATGGCTGCTGGCTTTCCTCTTCCTCAGACTGTTTTTGGCCATGGCTGGTGGCTCAAGGACGAGACAAAAATGTCAAAATCCAAGGGGAATGTCCTTGATCCCTACATGATCTTGAATACGTTCGGAGCCGATCCTCTTCGATATTTTCTGCTTCGGGAGATTCCGATAGGTCTTGACGGAAACTTCTCCCATGAGGGCTTTGTTCATCGGATAAACTCAGACCTGGCAAATGACCTTGGAAATCTTGTTCATCGCACCCTGACCATGATCCAAAGCTATTTTGGAGGCAAAATTGAAGAAATGGATGAAGAGCAGGAGGAAGACAAGCAACTTCGTCTGGCATTTAAAGAGCTCAAAGAGAAAGTTTTCGATTTCTACGAGAACTATGCCTTGAGCAGAGCACTGGAGGAAATATGGGTTTACATAAATTCTGTCAATAAATACTTGGCTGATAACGAGCCCTGGAAATTGGCCAAGAACGAAGCCAAGAAGCGGAGACTGGGAAGAATCCTTTATCAGGCGACGGCAGCAATCCGAGGAATAAGCTATTTTCTCTACCCCGTTATGCCTGAATCTTCAGAAAAAATCTGGGAATCCCTTGGCGAAAAAAAAGCCCTCAAGGAGGAACTATTCTCAAAGCTCAGGTTTGAAAACTTCAGGGTGGGGCAGAAAATCAAGGAGCCAAGCCCTCTTTTCCCCAGAATTTCCTTAAAAGATTTTTTGGGCGAAGAGGGAGTGCAGCCTGGACAAGGAAAAAAGGAGGAAAAGATGGAATATGTCACGTTTGATGAATTTAAAAAAATGGACCTTAGAGTAGGGAAAATCCTGAAAGCAGAGAAAGTGGCGGGGACCGAGAAGCTCTTGAAGCTTGAAGTGGATATCGGGACTGAAAAAAGAACGATGGTTGCAGGAGTGGCAGACACCTATTCCCCAGAAGAACTTGTGGGAAAGAAACTTGTTGTGATCGTGAACCTCAAGCCAGCGATTATCAGGGGAATCGAATCTCAAGGAATGTTGCTAGCGGCTGAAGTCGAAGGGAAAGCGACTATACCTTTCTTCGACAGAGATGTGGCCGCTGGAGCCAAAGTCAGGTAACTAAGTTTTGTGTCCCCAGATACTTTGTGAGCTTAGAGTGAGGGACGGCGCCTTCCCTAAGAATCTTTGGCTCCCTAGAAGTAAGATCAACTATAGTTGAGGGAAGAATTCCTTGAGCTTTCCCGCCATCAACAATGAGCTCCACTTTTTCGCTGAAAATCTTGATTATTTCCTCAGCAAGGGCAATTTCTTTCTCCCCTGAAATATTGGCACTAGTGGCAGTAACGGGAAAGCCTATCTGCCTAACCAGCTCCCTGAGCCAGGAGACAGCCGGGAGCCTTATTCCAAGAGTTCGGCCGGGTCCTAGGAGTTCTTCTGGAAATTGATGTCCTGCTTTAAGAATCAAAGTTAAAGGCCCTGGCCAGAATTCGGTGGCAAGAGCGAAAAAGAGAGGAGGAATTGAAGCCACAATTTCTTCCACCATATCCATGTCAGAGATAACAACAGAAAGAGGCTTTTCCTGCTTTCTTTTTTTTATCTGGTATATCCTTTGGATGGCCTTTCTTGAAAAGCAGTTAGCTCCAAGGCCATAAAAAGTGTCTGTTGGATAGGCAATTACTCCTTCCTTTCCTAAGGTCTGGGCAATAATCGCTATCTTATCAAGCTCGATGAGCTCAGGATTTATTTTTATTATTTGGGTTTTAATTTTTATCATGGTTTAAAAGTGCCCTGTGGCAATTAAATGCTATTGAGAGAGCAAGGAAAAGTCAACCGGCGACAGATATTTTAAAGGTGCCTGTCCTCCTTTATCTCTTTTATCTCCTTGACTCCTGACTTCTTCTGGTTTATAAAAGTGAGTCAGAGTTTTAAAACTTTTAAAAGTCTGACCCCATTGGAGAGGACAATTGACCTTTTTTAGCCACAATGATGCCCTAAAATTTCCCTGAAACGTTGTTCAATTAATTTGGCATAGATTTTGCTTTCAATCAGATATGAGGAGGAATGAAATGAAAAAATGTCTCATTCTCTTATTAGCTCTTATCTTTTTACTTCCCACCTTTGGCTTCTCCAATGCGGTTTCTTTTAAAATTGGCTATTTTTTCCCTAGGGCCAAAAGTGACCTCTGGGATATCGAATTTGAAAATATGAATTTCACCCTCTCCAATTATCAGAATTCAGTCTTCGGCTTTGCCTATGAATATTTTCTGACAAGGGAGATAAGCTTAGTATTCGGCATAGATGGCTACAACAAAAATAGGGCTGGGTATTATAAAGATTACGTAGGAATCAGCTTTGAGGAAGGCGATTTTGCTTTCCCGGAGAAATATTACGAAGGAGATTTTTCTATAAGTCATGCTTTCAATGTTTCTATAACTCCTATCCAGGTTTCTTTAAAATTTATTCCTATGGGAAGAAGAGGAGGATTAACCCCTTATGTTGGAGGCGGAGTTGGAATTTATCTCTGGACTGTCAGGCTTCAAGGAGACATGGTTGATTTCAATGATATCTGGACTTATGAAGACCCGGAATTGGGTGATGTCGAGATCTATGCAATCACGGCAACTGACGCTAGAGAAGAAAACAAGATTAAGGTCGGATACCACGTCTTTGGCGGCCTCATGTTCCCCGTAGGAAACAGAATGGCCATCGAGGCAGAATTCAAGTATAACTTTGTCAAGGCAAAATTCACAGAAGCTTTCGAAGACTTTGACCCTTTTGACCTCAGCGGATATCAAATTTCTATAGGACTGAACTACTGGTTTTAAGAATAAGCTGAGATAAGAATCTAAGAAAAGATTACTTCCCCTGGCGTAATTTTCGAGCGATTAGCTGAGCCACTTTCTGGCCGGAAAGAAGCATCCCGCCAAAAATTGGCCCCATTCTTGGCCCGCCAAAAACAGCATTCGAAGCCATCCCACAAACATAGAGATGCGGAAAAATTTCCTTGGTGTTTTTGAGGAGAGTCTTCTCCCCTTTTTCTGCCCACATCGGCTTCTCGCCAATAACTTGACCTGTGGAGGTAAAAAGCTTCGCTCCTGATTTTCGGCTGACAACCTGGGCAATTTCAGCAGCATGACCTGTTGCATCAACGACAAAAGAGCTTCTGACGCTCAGGGGATCAACATGGAATTTGGCTATCTCTGCTGAAGACCAATTGATGACAACCCCATTAACTCTTTGACCATAGATGATGACATCTTCAACTGAGATGCAGTTAAAGATATGCGCTCCTTTCTTTATAGCCTGGCTAAGCAGCACACCGAGGGTTTCTAAGGAAGAAGCCACATAGTAGTTTTCTCTATAAGGAATTGTCTGAACTTCCCATTGGTCAAGGAGAGGCTTGGCATCTTCTTGAATGACGATTTTGTTGAACATCATTCCTCCCCCAGCCATCCCTCCGCCAGGCCTAAGGGCTCTTTCAAAAACCACAACCTTAAACCCGTCTTTACTCAAAAAATAGGAAGCAGTGAGTCCGGCTGGTCCAGCTCCACAGACGGCAACATCACATTCCAGACAGTCGAGAATCTCTTTGTAATAACTTTCGATAATAGCTCTTGAGATCAGAACATCATCTAACATTTTCTACCTCTCCATTGAATTTTAATTATTATAAATGCGCGCGTCTTTTTGGTCAATTCTCATTTTATTTCAGATTCTCTATTTTTCGATCTCGATCTGTATTTTCTGATGATTTTTAGATATTTTTTTGCTTGAGCTTGCTTATTTCGCTTCTTGTAACCTTTGATAAGTATCTCACACTTCCTCACAAGTTCTGACCGGACCAGCATTTCCTGGTGAGGCTTCAATTCTAGAGTCAAGACTTTCTCCAAAGCCTTCACGCGGAACCTGTCCATAGCATAATATTTCTGTGAAAGCTGGTCAGGATGGCCCCCTCGCTTGATGATTAAGGGAGTTGAGATTAAATGAATCAGGTATTTGTGGGCAAATCGGATGCCAAAATCGTAATCCTCACAGGCGGGCAGCGCCTCATCAAAGTCTCCGATTTCGTCAAAAACTTCACTCCTAAAAAGGGCTGAGGAAAGGCTAATAAGACAAAGAGACAATACCTTATCGAATATCCACCCCGAATATTTCTTGTGCTTTTTTTTGGGATTGAGGCGAATGCCGCGTCTTATCCAAATCTCCTCAGTGTAACAAGCCATAGCTTGGGGAAAAGTCTCCATGAAATTCATTTGGATGCGAATCTTTTCTTTTTTCCAGAGGTCATCTGAATCTAAAAAGGCAATATAATTGCCTCTTGCAAGATTGAGTCCCAGATTCCTGGCGGCACTTACTCCCTTATGCTCCTGGCAATAGTATTTCACTCTCCTCCCGAAAGATTCGACAATTTCTCTTGTATTGTCCGTTGAACCATCATCCACTACCAAAATTTCAAAAATATCTGGGAGGCTCCGCTCGACAAAATAATCCTGGTCCAGCACACTCTCGATAGCCTCTCTCAAGAAATATGCCCGGTTATATGTGGGAATAATCACAGAAATCATGGAAATGCCCGCTCAAAATAAAAGGCCTGAGAAGAAAGATTTCGCTCAGGAGACTCGAGAAAGTGAAATCCTCTCGCTTTTATCAAAAAGAATCACTATCTTTCCCCATACACTCGTAACTTCCATCTCGCCTGAGAATCGACAGGGAACTGAAAGTTCGAGAAGGATATTGTAAACTTCCTTTCCTATTTCAAAAAAATCAAGGAGTAGGGGAAGAGAAAAGGTCTTTTCCGCACGAGTTTCGATATTTTTGTCTCCGGCAATTTCTCCTTCTCCCACAGGCTTTTCGCCTAAAGCGAGTTTATAGCTTATCCTGTCTACCAAGAGTTCAAAAGCATTCTTATTCTTGAATGTCACCTCGAGACTTAAATCTGCTCCACCAATGGTTAAATCTCTCACTTGAAGAAAATGGAACTCAATCTCAGGCTCTTTAAAGATTGGGAATTCTCCAGAAAAGATAATAGGTATTCTTTCCTCCTTTTTTCTCTCATCTAAGAAGACAAGGCCTCCTGTCAGATAACAGAGCGCTTTATCTTGGTCTTCGATTCCTTTTATTGATTGAAAAAGCAAAGAATATGTGATTTTAATGGGTAGGGAAATGAGTGTGTTTCCTTTTGCTGCGATTTCTATGGGACGATCTAAAGAAGTTTGCAAATTCAGGTATTCCGCCTGATTGACAACAACACGGTAATCATAGCGGCTAAGATAACAAAACGAAGAGGAAGAACTCGATATATTGAGACTAAAAACCAGAATAAGTCCTGATCCATTTATATCTTGGATTTTCTTATCCACTAGAGAAATGCTCAAATCTTTTTTCAAAGACGCGGCCGAAGCAAAAGCAAAAAAGCCACAAAGAAAAATCAAAAACAACACTCTTTTTTTCCCCTCATTTGTCATCTTTGTTTCCTTAAAGTCTAAAGGATACACTAAGAGGCTCAAGAGAACAAGCCTTCCCATCTGATAGGATCTCCGTTTCCGTGATGACAAGGTTCATGCATGGGTCCTGTCGCGGTGTGTCCCTGTCCGTCCTCGCGGCACCCTGGGGTCAGGCTTTGCCATGGGGAAAAGCTATTTTCATGCCCTTGACGAATAGGTATCTCGTCTGACAAAGCCTGACCCCGCCCCTACGCTGCGGGAGTTGCAGGGAGCCCACCGCGCCACCCATCACGGAAAAAAAGATGCAATCCGTCCGCTTAAAAAAATTTGAAGTTGTATCCTACAGTTTTTATAATAGTTTCGAAAATTGAGCGAATGGCAAAGATTTGTGAGGAGGGAAAAACAATGAAAAGACCAAATTTTGTTTTCACCTCTGTCCTTATCTGCCCTTTTTCTATCTTTTTCCTCGCGCCCTGCAGCCAGAAAGAAAAAGTCATCGAGAAACAGGTGATCCAGATTCAGGACAAAGTCCTTCAGGAGAAAAATGATTTGCGGACTGGACAGCAATGTGGCAGAATGGGCTGTGGATGTTGGGCTGAGGACAAAAAGACATGGAAAAGTTGCAGGTTGAATTTCGAGAAAAAGATCTATTTGCTAATCTTTTTGGCAAGGATGTTTATGCTGTTGGCGGCTATGTGCGCGACCTGATTAAAGGAACGCCCTCTGAAGATGTCGATATTCTTATCACCCATCGTCCCCTGGAAGAAATTGTAAAAAAAATAGAGTCTTATGGAAAAGTTGATCTTGTCGGGAAAAGTTTTGGGATCATCAAATTCACAATAAAAGGAAAAACCTATGATTTAGCCCTGCCCCGAAAAGATGCTCCTAAAGGCGGGGGAATCAAAAAACACAGAGATTTTGTTATTTCTGCTGACCCCAATCTCCCTATCGAAAAAGACCTCGAGCGGCGAGATTTCCGCTGCAACAGCATGGCTTTGAGGCTTTTGGATGGGGCTCTTATCGATCCTTTTGACGGAGTCAAAGACACTAAAGAAAAAGTCATCCGACTCACCAACCCTCAAGCATTTCCAGAAGATCCCCTCCGAGTTCTCCGCGTTGCCCGCTTTGCCTCAGTCCTCAACTTTTCTGTAGACCCTGAGGTCTATGAAATATGCAAAGATATTGATCTTGCCGGCTTGAGCGTGGAGAGGCTGAATGAGGAGCTTTTTCGAATCCTTCTTCTCTCTCCTCTTCCCTCTTTAGGACTTGAGGAACTTTTTAAGCTGGGAGCCCTGGAGCAGCTTTATCCAGAGCTTTATGACCTTACTCTTTCTATCCAGGACTCGCTCTTCCATCCTGAAAAAGACGATTTTGGCCACCACACTGTTTGGCATCATACGAAATTAACCGTTGACCAGGCAAAAATGCTCGCTGAGCTTTCAGGCCTGGAACAAGAAAAAAAGTTAACTTTGCTCCTGGCAGCTCTCTATCATGATGTCGGAAAGCCTGTTACAGCCAAATGGGAATTTAAAAGGGGGAGAATGGTCATCACCAATAACAGCCATGATATGGCCAGCGAGAGAATCACCAAAAAAATATTCAGACGCTTCAAAATCTTTTCCTGGAATGGCTATAACCTGAGAAAGATGGTGCTTCTCCTTATCAAAACCCATCATCGGGCATCAGAATTGTGGCAGAATAGAGAGAGCGTGACCAAGAAAGCTTTTAATCGCTTGGCAGCAGATGTCAATGGAGAAATTGAACTTCTTGTTTACCTTGATGCAGCTGACCGAGCTGGGAGGAAGGAAAAATTAATCAAAGGATTGGATAGACAGGGGCGCTGGCTTTTAAAAAAATTCAAGGATCTGAATGTCTCCAAGGAGACGATTCGACCGCTGATCATGGGCCGAGAGCTTATAAAATTGGGAGTGCCACCCGGCCCTTCCATGGGAAAAATCCTCAAGAAGCTCTATAAACTCCAGCTGGACAACGAATTTGAGACTAAAGCCCAAGGTCTCGAAATAGCAAAAAAGCTCGCAAAGGGAAAAAAGTGACAAAGATCTTTGTGGCTGGAGGTGCGGGATATATTGGCTCCCATACCGTCAAGCAACTCCTGCAAGAGGGATTTAAAGTCGTCATCTTCGATAATTTTTCTACTGGCAAAAAGGAACTTGTCTTGGGAGGGGAGCTTATTATGGGAGACTTGATGGATAAAAAATCCATCATTAATGCCTTCAAGAGAAAGGATATTGAAGCTGTTCTGCATTTTGCATCTTTGATCCAGGTTGAAGAATCTTATATCAATCCCAAAAAATACTACACCCAAAATCTCATAAGCTGCTTAAATCTTTTGGATGCGATGCTCGAGGCTGATGTCAAAAATTTCATCTTTTCCTCAAGCGCCGCTGTCTATGGCATACCTGAGCAAATCCCAATTCCTGAATCTCATCCTCTAAATCCTTTCAATCCTTATGGCCAGACCAAGCTCTTTGTTGAGAGAATTCTCCAAGACTATGAAAAAGCCTATGGAATGAGATTTATTTCCCTTCGCTATTTCAATGCTGCAGGAGCTGATCCTGATGGTGAGCTAGGCGAGATGCATGAGCCGGAAACTCACCTCATCCCTAATCTCCTTCTTTTTCTCCTAGGAAAGAAACAGAGTTTTGAACTTTTTGGAACCGATTTTCCTACTCCTGACGGGACTGCCATCAGGGATTACATCCATGTCACTGATTTGGCCGCAGCCCATGTCCTTGCCCTTAAAGCTCGCCTCGGCTCCTCAAAGAGTGATTTTATCAACCTTGGCACAAACAAGGGTTATTCTGTTTTAGAAGTCATAAAGAAAGTGGAGGAGATCACTGGAAAAAAAATCAGCTACAAAGAAAAACCACGCCGAAAAGGAGATGTCCCAGTGCTCCTGGCTTCCAAAGAAAAGGCGGAGAGGGCTCTTGGCTGGAGGCTTTCTCATTCCAATATCGAGACAATTATTGAAACAGCCTGGCGCTGGCATAAAAAAATAGCAGAAAAAAGATAAAAGAAAAAATTGACTTAGAGTTTTTCAGATGCTATAAGATTATATCTTGGAAAGAATGAAAGCCAGAAATTATCTTTCTTTATGCATTGCCATCATTTTTGCCTGCATTTTTTGGAATTGCTGCTCTCATCATAAAACCCTTGAAAAAATCCAGAAAGAGCCCCCTCCACCTCCTGAGATTCAAAAAGTGCTGGAAATTGAACGAAAAGAGTTGGCTCCAATTCCTGTCGAGGAAAAAGATTTAATCAACCAAGAGGCCTTTGTTCAAGAAAAAAATTCTATTCCTGAGAAAGATGATCCCTCAGTCTTGCTCGAAGATGCTCTGAACACTTACCAGGATGCCCAATCTTCTTGGGAAAGAGGAGATTTTGATACGGCCTTGGCTGCTCTGGATGAAGCCTATAGCCTCATCCTGAAAGTTAAAATCCCTCCTGACTCCCCTCTTATCCAGGAGAAAAACGACCTCAGAATATTGATTGCCCAAAGAATTCAAGAAATCTATGCCACGCGGCTTGTTTCTGTTGGTGACAATCGCAAGACCATCCCTCTTGATGAAAATAAATATATCACTGCAGAGCTCGAACACTTCCAGACAGATGAAAGAAAATACTTTGAAGACGCTTTCGTCCAATCTGGCCTCTACAGGGAAATGATCCTTGAGGAACTCAAAAAAACAGGCCTCCCAGAACAGCTTTCCTGGCTTCCCCTTATCGAAAGCTACTTCAAGGTCAGAGCTCTCTCTCGAGCCCGTGCTCTGGGTCTGTGGCAATTTATTTCTTCTACAGGATATCGCTTTGGCCTTAAGCGGGACCGCTGGGTGGATGAACGAATGGACCCTCTAAAATCAACTCAGGGGGCTATAAAATATCTCACCGAACTCCATTCTTTTTTTGGCGACTGGACAACTGCCCTAGCTGCTTACAATTGCGGTGAGATTCGAGTCCAAAATGTCATCCGCTCCCAGCACATCAATTTTCTCGACAATTTCTGGGATCTTTTTGCTCAGCTCCCTTATGAAACAGCCCGTTTTGTACCCCGCTTCATTGCCGCTCTTCTCATCATCAATGATCCTGAAAAATACGGTTTTAACCTTCCTCCTCCCCGGCCTCCGCTGAGATACGAGACAATTTCTATCAACCATCCGGTAAAACTCTCTTCTCTTTCAACTGCCTTGGGACTGGAAGCTACAGAGCTGGCATCTCTAAATCCTGAACTCCGGTACGACGCCACCCCTGACTATGAGTATCAGCTCAAAGTTCCTATTGGCTATGGGGAAAAACTTTTTATGGCCATAAATGCTCTACCCCGTTGGATTCCACCTGAAGCCACTTATTTCTTGCATTATGTGCGGCCTGGAGAAACCCTCTCCATAATTGCCAGCCGCTACAGAACATCTGTTTCAGCCATTGCTCGCTTGAATGGCCTGCGCAGTGTCCATCTCATCCGGCCTGGACAAAGACTTAAAATTCCGGGAAAAGGACCAAGGCGAAATCCAATTCCAGAGCCTTAGGTTTGAATGCATTTTTCTTCTTTGGTATAAGCAAAAAGGGAATCATTTGATAATCCATTAACATGATGAATTAAAGAGCTTGGAGAAAGAAAAAAAATCTCAGAAAACGAACTTGAAATTTGGGTGGTTAAAAAAGCAAAAGAGAATTCTCTGAATCTTGATAAGGACATGTGTTTAGGGTCTGGGTATTAGGACAAGGAGAAGCAAATGAGAAAGAAAAATTGTCTCTCTTATTGGCTCATTTTTTCCTTCCTTTTCACAATTTCCCTCCTCAATCTCTCTCCTCTAATGGCAAAAGAAAATCCCGAACAGGAAGCCTATTCTATCGAACATACCCCTCTTTTGAGATTCACCCATGGCGAAAAATTAGAAATTAAAGGATCTGTGAAAGCTGAAGTCGAAGGAATGAATTTTTACTTTAGCTATAAGGGAGTTGAACAATTTCAGGTGAGGAATATGAGCAAAGCAGAGAATGGCTCTTTTATTTATGAATTTGATACAGCTAGCTTACCCCGCCTTGAATTTGAGTATTATTTGGAAGCTAAAATCGCTGAGAAAACCATTTATTTCCCTTCCAATGCTCCTACTCAACTCGTAAAAGTTATGGGAGAAAGCAAGCAGCCTCTGCCTGAAATACCTGAAGACCTCCCACCTCCAGAAGAGGAGGAGATAAAGTTTCGATTGCCGATTAGTGCCAATGGAAGTATCCAGAGCAAAATTCTGGAAAAAGAGGCTCGGCCGGATGAGAAAAGAATCACCGCCACTGGAAATCTCAGAATTTTTCACACCTTGCACAAAGAGGGTACTCTTGGCATTGATTTTGATTCAAACTTTAGCTACACAAATACTCCTCCCCTGCCTGAATAAAAGAGCTTTGATCTTTCAAACATGATGCTTTCCCTCTCCAAGGATAATCACGTCCTAAAAGCTGGAGACATCAATATCAACGAGTCTGAGTATACTGTTTCCGGACTTGGCAGACGTGGAATGGAATACGCCTATGACAACCAGAAGGCATATGTCCATGTCTTCGATGTCAGCTCCCAGCAGCCAAAAGGATTCAAGGGATTTGGAATTCCAAAGTCAGAGATAAGCATCTTTGGAGGGGTTGCTGGGTATACATTTTATGAGAATAAAATCTCCGTTAGGGCAATCTACATAGGTGGCAAAGATAATCCTCAACAAGGAGTCAATGTTGGAACTCCAAGTTCTAATACAGGAAGGGAGGGGAATGTCATGGCTCTTGTTGAGGAGACAAGACTTTTTGAAAATAAGCTGAATTTGAAAGCGGAATTTGCGAGAAGCAACTACGATGGTGACCTCACTGATAATATGGAAGCCATTGGAGACAATGCCCTCAACTTGGGTGCTGGCTTCTCCTATGGAGCTTTCAGTCTTGGTGCTTCTTATAAATATGTGGGGAAGGATTTCAATTCCATCGGGCTTCAGTACCTAACCAATGACAGGAAAGGCTATGAAGCAACGATTGGTTTAAGGACCGATAGAGTAAACCTCACGGGGTCCTCCACAATGCAGAAGGACAATGTCAAGTCTGACCCGACAAAATACACAACAAGGGACAATAATAGCAATCTGAATCTTTCTCTGACTCTCTCAGGGAATGTATCACTCAACTTTGGTTACAAGAGAGATAAGCAAAAGACATTTCAGGGAGATGTGGAGACATCTCTCCAAGATAGCCTCACAAACGAATATTCAGGCGCATTGAATCTGAGTCTTAAACAATCTGCCAATATCAATATCTCATTCACAAATTCCAGATTATCCAGCGAAAACAACCCCCAGAACGACACCTCTGCCTTCACCCTGAACCTGGGTGGCTCTTTCCGCCGAGGTGAATCTTTTAGCTTGACTCCCACTTTTGGCTATTCCAAGGCAAGCAATAAATTTACTGCTGAAGAAACAATCACCTATAATTCGCTCCTCACTGGAGAGATAGCCTTTGTTCCTCGCTTATTTTCGCTCCTCTTTTCTGGGTCATTCGCAAGATCAGAGCTTTCTCCAGATAATATCTCTAATCTGTTGGACATCGGTGGGGGGTTGAATCTTTATCTAGACAAGCTTATAAAAATAGGAAGTATTGTCTTTTCTTTAAAAGGAAGCTACAACCACAGTGATCTTCCGGGCGTCCAAAGCTCTGACTACAAGATATTCTTGCAGTGCGATTTTTCATTCTGAGAGGAGAAAAAAATGTTCAAAAAATTAGAAACTATTTTAATAGCTGCACTCTTGTTTTTTTTCGCCGAGACTCTTTTCGCAAGCATCACTTATGCTCCTCCCCAGCCGAATATTGAACAGCAAGTGACATTTACAGCAAGCCATCTAGATGGCTTGCTGTAAATG
>Ga0315296_10000207_pt1 | contig 55417 bp, 36 predicted proteins | sample YL17G14_18_MG_FD_203921 | JGI IMG/M metagenome (GOLD analysis project Ga0315296, IMG submission 203921) | Sediment microbial communities from Yellowstone Lake, YNP, Wyoming, USA - YL17G14_18 | ecosystem: Environmental > Aquatic > Freshwater > Lake > Sediment | place: USA: Wyoming | collected... | reverse complement strand
CGACAGGCCGTCATCAGCCCGTTGTATAAGCCGAGGAACGCACCGATCATGATCATCACCCCGAACAGCGTGCGCAGGGCCATGTAAGGCACGAGGGTGGGCAGCACGCGGTAAACCGTCTCGCCATTCAGCCACGAACTGCCCTGCACGAGGCCCGCCGCCGTGAGCACGGCGAACATCCCGCCGATCCCCACAACCGCCAGCCAGTAGTGCAGGTTGGCCATCCGCCAACTGAACAGTTCGCGCCCACAGACGCGCGGGAGGACATAGTAATATGTCCCCAGCGCGATGAACCCGGCGAACCCGAAAACAGCGGCGTGCGCGTGGCCGACGGGCCAGTTGGTGAAGTGCGTGATTCGCTGCACCGATGGCAGCGACTGGAACGGGCCCTGAAGGCACACGATCGCATACCAGATGGTGCCCAGGAAGATGAGATTGCCGGGGAGGCTGTTCACCACGGCGGAGAACCTGCCCCGCATGGTCATCCACAGGTTGATGAGCACCGTGTAAACCGGAAGGATCATTGCCATGCTGTCTATGATCGAGACGACCTTCAGCCACAGGGGAACGGGAGCCTGGATCAGATGATGCACGCCGATGTGCGAGTAGAGGGAAATGAAAGTCCAGAAGCCGACCAGCGAGAGGGTGTGGCTATACAGCGGCGCTCGCACGAGGCGCGGGATGATGTAGTATGCCGCCCCAACCGCCAGGGGAGTGAGGAGCAGGCCGAGGATGTTGTGCCCGTAGAACCACAGCCAGATCGCATCCACCACGCCGGTCATCGAGCCAGTCGCGGGGTGCCACATGACATTGCCTATGGGATAAACGAAGCCGGTCCACAGCACGGCGCCCACGAAATACCAGACCGACACGTAGAGCAGTTTCTCCTTGCGCTCGATGACTGTCATCACCAGGTTGTAAAGCAGCAGCACGAAGACGATCACCACCGCAACATCCACCGGCCAGATCAACTCGGCATACTCGCGCGCCTGGGTATGCCCCAGGGCGAGAGCGATGATGCCGCACCCCAGCGCCAGGTTCCAGAGCCAAAGCGATGCCAGTCCGAGCCGCTCGCTGTGGAGCCTGGTCCGTAAGAGGACGGGAACGATGTAAAGGCCGCCGCCGAGCAGCGTAGTATTGACGAACCCAAGCAACATGGCATTCGTGTGCGCCGGTCGCAGGCGGCCGAACTGCAGAAACGGGATATTGGCCAGCAGGTCGGGGGCGGACAACTGAACCGCAGAGAGAAGCCCCAGGACGGTGCCCACGAAGAACCATGCCGCGCCGGACAGCAGAAAGGCGCGCGCTGCCCGGTGCTGTCCAGCAGTTGCCGCCAGGCGATCAGCCTCTGCTGTGATCAGTTCTTCGTCGGGTGGCATTGCGTGCTTGTGCTCTCGCGCCTCAGCGGTGGCATGTCCAGCAGTCCCTGGAGGCCTTGCGCGCCTTGTGGCAGTCCACACAATAGCCCATGGTCAGACGGTGGGTCAACTTGACCCGATCCATCTCGCGCACGTTGCCGTGGCATTCGCCGCAGTCAATTCCCTTCGCGAGGTGGACGTGATGAGGGAAGAATACGAAATCCGGGTTCGCCGTTACGCGAACCCACTGAATCGGCTCCTTGCGGTCATAGTAGCCGCGCAGTTTCTCGATGGGCGGGAAGTTGGTGATGATCGCGCTGTGGCACAACATGCACTTCTCGACAGGCGGCATGCCTGCGCGCGGGGAGCGGTCGGCATAAGGGTGACAGAAGAAGCAATCAATCCTCTTATAGTATGCGTGCACCCGGTGGCTGAAGGGGATCGGCTGCTCAGGGCCTGCGTCGCGACCAGCAGCAACCAGCCGCGCCGCAACGGCGCACACAGCCACAACCACGACGACCGCTGCGGAACGCAACCTCGATCGCGATCGGATCGGCCTGCTCACAGCCCTACCCCATCCGAAAGTTCAAGGTCCACGCCGGCTTTCGAAGCCGGCGCGACGCGGGCGAGGAAGGCCAGCGTCGTGAAGCCGAAAGCACCCAGGAAACCGAGGCTGATAATCACCTGAGTCAGGCCCAACCAGTGGGTAGTGGGGGCAAGCGACGGCACCACCATCACGCAGCGCTCGAGCCAGACGCCCACCAGGGCCACCAATGCTACCAAAGCAAGGAGGCCCGGCCTCTGCTTGAGCCACCGGCTTTGCAGCAAGAAGAAAGGCAGCCCATACGCGATCCCAAATGCAGCCCAGGAGATGACCCGCCAGGCCGGCGCGTAGTAACGCGCGATGATGAAGCCCGTCTCCTCGGGGATGTTCCCGTACCAGATCGTGAGGAACTGCGCATAGAACAGCCCGATGCTGAGCATTCCGAAACCGAGCATCAGGTTGCCCAGGTCGCGGAACTGCGCAGCGCCGAGGTACTTGCCTGCGCCCGCCGAGCGGCGGACGAGCAGGCCGAGCAGAATGAGCGCCGCAAGGCTGGCGTACAGATTGCTCACGAAGAAGTAGGGCGGGAGCATTGTGCTATACCAGCGCGGGCTCAGCGACATGACGAGGTCGAGGGCCATGAACGTGAAGGCCAGGACGTAGAGGAGAACGACCAGGATTGACAGCCTGGTGAGCAGGCTCCTGGTTCTCGCCGTGACCTGCTGCATCTTGTCGGCGCGCAGGTTCGCGGCGACCATCGCGGCGCAGGCGATTGCCAGCAGGAGCAGCGACCCGCCGGTGCGCACACAGAGGAAGGGCAGGTTCAGCCAGGCCGCTTTCTCAGGTATAGGGTGGCGCAGCCAGGGCAGGATTTCCCCTCTCAGAACGTAGAGCAATGCGAGCAGCGCGAGGGACACGGGCAGGAATGCAAGGCCCGATTGCCCGATGCGGCTGACCGACGCGCTCCAGGATGCGCGGACAATCCACAGGATCGCCGCCCACGCGAGCAGCCCGCAAGCCAGACCCGACCAGAAGAGGAAGTTTGCTAGCAGCACACACGGCGTCGGATCGGCGTCGGCGGCAGCAGGCCCGAACAGCAGCGCAGCGAGCCCAGCCACCATCAGGATAGCGCAGAGCCTGCGGCTGGAGGCTGTGTCGTGCCGCGTGGGCCACGGCTCGGGATCGTGCGGCTGGCGTTCAGCGCTCATGAACTTCCTCGGCCCCAACCTTTCGCAGCAGCGCGGCCACGGTTGATGCCTGCTCGGGCAGGCAGTCGGCATGCAGCCCGAAGGTCGCATCGCTATAACCCGGATCGTATTGTTCGGGCAGGGCTGTCAGCCTCATCCGCGCCAGCATCACAAGTCCGACGATAGCGAAGATCGCCACTGCCAGGATCGTCAACTCGAAACCGACGATGCAATAAGGGATAATCGCTGCCGGGGGCTTTCCTCCGACAATCAGGCTGTATATCTCCGCGCTCAGGATCGCAAGCGCGAATCCGCCCGCCGCCCCCACCAACCCGCCCACTACGGCGAACGCGCGCACAACGCTCCCGCGCCGCGCCATCAGCGGTTCTTCTTCGATCAGGCCGTATGGCGAGAAGACCTCGTAGTCGCGCAGGCCTGCTTCGCGAAGGGCCTTCAGGGCTGCTCTCAGCCCATCGGCCGTCGAGAATCGCGCTGTTATGCGCCAGCGCTCGCTCATCGCGCAGCCTCGCTTTCGGCGCTGGCGCGCGCGGCCAGCGATCCCTTCATCTCGCTGATCGGCACCGTGGGCGCATGCTTGGCGAACAGCAGGAAAAGAAGCATGAACCACGCGAACGCCGCAGTGCTGATGGTAATCTCGACCCAGGTGGGAGCATAACGGCCCCAGGCGCTGGGCATGAAATCGTGCGATAAAGAGCCTTTTATTATGACCAGGCGCTCGACCCACATCGCCGCGTCAACCACCAGCCCAAAGATAAAGAGAACCGGCAGGCTGGTGCGCACGCGTTTGAAGAAGAAAAGCAGCGGCACGATGCAATTGCCGGTAATCATGCTCCAGTAAAGGCCGGCCATCGGCCCCGTCGCCCGCCACAGCGCGAACTGGCCCTCGATCCTGTTGCCGCTATACCAGGCAGTGAATCCTTCGATTGCATATGAGTAGAGGATCACGAGCGCCGTCAAGATCATCAGTTGCGCCATCGCCTCGAAGTGCCTGACGGTTATCAGCCGTTCAAGCCCCAATATCTTGCGAAGCGGGATCAGCAGGATGATGATCGTTGCAAGCCCGGAGTGGATTGCTCCGGCCACGAAGTAGGGCGCGAAGATGGTCGTGTGCCAGCCGGGCAGGATGGACATCGCGAAGTCCCACGAAACCACGCTGTGCACCGAGATAACGAGCGGCGTTGCCAACACAGCCAGGCAAAGATATGCGCGCGCATAATGGCGCCACTGCTCGTGCCGATTCTGCCACCCCAGCGACAGGATGTGATAGATCGCGCGCCGCCTGCCCTGTGACGAATCCCGCACCGCCGCCAGGTCGGGCAATAAGCCCAGCCAGAAGAAAAGCACGCTCACTGTGAGATAGGCCGTAACGGCCACTACGTCCCACACGAGGGGCGACTTGAAGTTGGGATACAGGTGGCTGTTGTTCGGGTAAGGCAGAATCCAGTAGAACACCCAAACTCGACCAAGGTGAACGAGCGGGAAAAGGGCGGCAGTCATCAGGGCAAAAACGGTCATCGCCTCGGCGCTGCGGTAGATTGACGTGCGCCATCGCACCCGGAACAGGTAGAGAATGGCTGAGATCAGCGTGCCTGAGTGCGCGATCCCAACCCAGAACACGAAGTTGACGATATACACTCCCCAGGCGACGGGGATGTTGATGCCTGCCACTCCCATGCCTGTGCGCATCTGGTAGATGAAAGCAGAGAATCCTATCACTACAACCAGTGCAAGAGCGATAACGATCGCCCAATAGAGCCGCGAGGGGCCTGAAAGGGTCCCCAGCACCAGCCGGTTGACCGGGCTTTGCACGGGCGGCGCTGCAGCGTCAGATTGGGATGTCATTGACGACTTTCTTCAGATAGATGACCGCAGGCTTGGTGTTCAGTTCGTGGAGCACCTGGTAACAGCGCGGGTCCTCCCTGATAATCCTCGAGACGCGGGACCGCGGATCCATCAGGTCCCCGAACACGAGCGCGTCCGCCGGGCAGGTCTGCGCGCAGGCCGGCATGATCTCGCCGTCTGCCACCCGGCGCCCCTCGACCTTTGCGCGCTGAGTTGCCTCGCGGATGCGCTGCACGCAGAAAGTGCACTTCTCCATAACCCCGCGGCCGCGCACGCTCAGGTCGGGGTTCAACTGCCACCGCAGCGCCCCGGGCCAGTCATATGCGAACCAGTTGAACCGGCGCACCTTGTAGGGGCAGTTATTCGAGCAGTAGCGCGTCCCGATGCACCGGTTGTAGATCATCATGTTCAGGCCATCTTCGGAGTGCGCCGTCGCGAACACAGGGCAGACAGACTCGCACGGGGCCGAGTCGCAGTGCTGGCAAAGCATCGGAAGGAATCGAACGGGCGATTCGCGCGATTGCCAATCAAAGTAGCGATCAATGCGGATCCACGACATGATCCGGCCTTGCGATACGAGTTTTTCGCCCACGACTGCGACGTTGTTCTCGGCATAACAGGCGACGACGCAAGCGCCGCAGCCAGTGCACCGGTTCAGGTCAACGGCCATCGCCCAGCGGTGTTCCCTGTGCCGGTGGCCCTTGTAGATGTCGTGTTTCGCAGTGTATCCCTGAGGCAGCGGCAGGCTGAGCGGCCCACGGTCGGCCGCTACAAGGCCCGATAGGGCGACAGCCTGGGCCAGGCCGCGCCCGTGCTGTGATTCGGCGCGCGAGGTGGTAGCTAGAGCCCTGCGCTTTCCGGTGCGGCTCAACTCAACATCGCAAAAAAGCGCTCCAGAATCTGCCGATCCTAGCAGCGCGAAAGCATTTGCGCCCCGGCCGCGCGCATAGCGGCCACAGGATGTGTGCCCCTGGCCGAGCGCGAGGGCTGCAGTGTGCGGCGCAATGCCGCGCCACACGAAGGCCGGCGCCTCGACTTTTCCGCCCGGCCCAGCCAGCCTGACAACATCCCCCGATCTGATGCCTAGAGGGGAGGCGGTTTCGGGATGCAACTCCACCCACGATGCCCAGACGCCGTGCACCAGTGCCTCGGGCAGTTCCTGGAGCCAGCGCCGGTCAGCCGCGCGGCCGTCGTGCAGCGCGGGAGAAGGATACGTCCATAACGAGATGGCCTCGCGCTCTGTCGGCCCAGGAAATCGTTTCGGCCAGTTTTCGGGGGTCGGCGCGGCCGGGGCGCGTCGTTCGTGCCACCATCTGCCGCCATCTCTGAGGGCGGCTTGCCATTCTGCCTCCTGATATTCGCGGGTTCCATCACCAACGAATCGCCTCCCATACTGCCGCTCGACAAACTCGTGGAAGTTCCGGGCGCCCAAGGCCCGCTCGACGTCGCATCCGGCGGCGTCCCAAATCATGAGCAGAATGTCTGCAGCGTGGCGCGAATCGAAGAGCCTGCCCATGGTCGGCTGGCAGAGTCCCGCGACCCCGGGCTCCGGCTCGTAATCGCCCCATGATTCCAGCGGCGTGTCAACGGGGAGGACCCAGTGCGCGAGTTCGGCAGTCTCGTCCATCACACTGGAGAGGCTGACGACCGTCTTCGCATTCTTGAGAACTTCGGCAAGCTCCATCCTCGGGGGGATTGCGAAAGCGGGATTGGCCCCGAATATGAAAAGCAGGTCAACCTCCCCGGCGGCCAGGGCAGCGAGGAATTTCCCCACCTGCTCTTGGCTGGCTGCACCGCTCAAGGCGTGCACGCCGCTGAAGTCCACGGCCCGGCTGTTGACTGCCGCGTTTAGCAGCGCGGCAGCGGTCGCTGCTTCCACAGCCGCAGTCGAGGCAGAAGGGCCCACCCCGCCAAGGGCAAGAGGGAACGAGGCGCGACCGAAAGCGCACGCAAGCAGCCGGACCTCCTGCCCCTTCATGCCCAGCAAGGGTGCGATCGTTTCCGGATCATGGTCAACCGTCGCGCGCTTCAGAGCGTCGGCGCCCACGCGCGCCAGGCCCTCCCGTGCGATCACGTGCAGCATGGCGAGGGCGAGATGGGCCTCGTGTCCCGGAGGAATCAGGTATGGACGGTCAGCGCAGGCTGCGGTGGCGGAGAGGCGGGGGCCGGCATAGACGAAAGTGCCCATTCTTCCGTTTCTCGGAGTGCGCATTTGCGCGAACTCGCGCGCGGCGCGCACAGGCGAGATCCAGGCCTCCAGGCAATCAACCCCGAACGAGATCAGGAAATCACAATCTGCAATGCGATAGGTGGGAATCTTATCCTGACCATAAACTGCACGATGGGCCTCGCGCACAGATTCGTAGGCGATTGGCTCATAAACCAGGTATCGGTCAGAGCCGAGGAGTTGCAGCCACCGGCGGAAGAAGTCGGCGAGAGAGCCTGTCTGAAGGTCTGATATAGTAGCGATGGCGCCCGGGCGGGCTTCTGCGAGACGCTTGCCGAGTGCGGCTGTTGCTTCAGCCCAGGTGCAGCGGGCAAACTTGCCGCCGCGCGTGCGGCGAAGGGGCCCGCGGATGCGGTCGGGATCGTAGAGGCCCTGCAGCGCGGCCTGGCCGCGAGCGCACAGGCGGCCCTGGTTGATCGGGTGATGAGGGTTGCCCTCGCATTTCACCACGCGCCCCTCGCGGTTGCGCACCACCATCCCGCACCCGGCAGGGCACTCGCGGCAGGTCGTGGCATACCACGTGGAGATTCCGGTGGTTAACTGCTCGGAATCCTCTCGCGGGGAAAGCAGATGTTTGAACCCTGCCCCGGAGGTTCCGAGCGCCACGCCCGTTCCAGCCAGCCACTGGAGAAAAGCGCGGCGTGAAATCGGCATCTCTGCACTGCTCCTGCGCCAGCCCTGCGCCGCCAGAACTGTTCGTTATGGCGCTCCGACGGGGAGCATCACTTCGTCGGCTGTGGGCGGTTCCCTTCCTGGCAAGGCCAGTTGCAATCTATCTCACGTTGGGGTTACAATTTCTACGCATGTTGTGAGTTACATAAGAACCTAGCAAGGAGAAGGAGTCCAGCCCGGTCTCGGCGAAGTAGCCCAACTGAAAGGCATCGGATTTGGAAGCGCACGGGGACCTCGGCCTCTCCGGGGTCCGTCCCCCCACGTGCGCTTCCTTCTTTTGCCAGGCGAGATCGTGGGCGCGATTGCTAACTGGGCGCGGGGTCTCCTGACCCCGCGTGCCTGCAGGGCATCCGCCAGCCGGCGGGCGGCTTCTCCTGAAGCCGCCCCCGAAGCACCCGCCACGTGTTAGCAGTTGCGTGGGGGGCGGGCCGGTGCTATTCGAGGGCGCGGATTTCGATTTTTTCCAGCACCTTGCCGTTGATGTCGGTCGCGATTATCGTCAGGCGCTTTCCGTTGACGAAAACGCGCAGCCAGTGATGAACCATGGCCTGCTTGCTGAACCCCCACTTCTTCTTCACGTGATACAGCGATGCGCCGCCGCCGCCCGTGATGATGTAGTGCACCCCGTTCTGGAAAGTATGCTGGTAGTTGTGGTCGTGCCCGTTGAAAACGACGGCTACGCCCGCCTCCTCCAGGATCGGCCCCCATTGCTTCCTGATCTCGGCCGCCCCCAGCCGCCGGTTCAGCCCCGCTGTCCCCGAATAAAGCGGGTGATGAAACATGACGAAGGTGAAGTCGCTCTGGCGTTCCTGGCGCAGGTCGTCAATCAACCACTTCTTCTGCTCCTCCGATGACAGGTACGCCGCGTTAGAGTCGAGAACGATGAAATGGCAGTTGCCCCAGTCGAAGGAATACCAGCGCTCGGTGCCGGGCAGAGCAAAGTAGTCGAAATATGCCTGGGCGTTCCCCTCGTGGTTTCCGAGGCACGGGTAGTATGGCACGCGCCGCGTAAGCGGGGCCGTAACCTCGAAGAACTTGTCCCACTCTCCAGGGCTGGCTCCGCTGCCGACCAGGTCGCCGGTGTTGAGGACGAACGCGGGGCCGAACTTGACGATCTGCTGAACCATCTTGCCGTGCTGCTCGTGGCCGCTGCGCGTGTCGCCGATGACAGCAAACTTGAAGGGCTGTCCGGGGCGCACGGCGGTGCGGAAGGTGGACAGTTCGCTCTTCGCAGCGCCCGAAACCACCTGGTAAGCGTATTCAGTGTCGGGGTCAAGGCCGGTTATCCTCACCTCGTGGCGCAGAGAAGGTGTGTCGCTTGTGACCTCGCGGTCGAGCAGCGCGCCGATGCCGTATTTCACTGCCCCTGTCTCTTCCGCGTCGCCCACCCAGCAAACCGTGATGCTGTCGGTGGCGGCATTCTGAAGATAGGGGCCCTTGACGATCGCGGCCTGTATCGCCGGCGCTGCCGCCAGCAGTGCCGCGAGCGCCAGCGACTGCACTACTGCGAGTAGTCTTCTCATACTCTCTCCTTTCGGTTGCCTAGTGGTGTTGCTCGCGCATCAGTTCGCGCATAGTGCGGTGCTCGGCCCCGACGTGCATCCGGTTTTGCACGAAGCGAACTTCCTCCACCGCCTTGGCCACTTCAGTCGCCGCCTGCCTCTGTTCCTCCGAGTCGGCGTGCCCATCGAGAAAGGCGACATCGCCCACCATCTTGACGTGCACCTCGGCAGTGCTCGTCCGCTCGTCGGCTGCGACTGCCTGTTTGATCTTGCGCGCAACTTCGGCTTCGTGCGGCATGTCAGTCTCCTCTCGCGTTCGCGCTGACCCGCTGCCCAACATATAACCCTCATCGCTCGCGGCTGTCAATACCCTGCGGCCAGGGTTGCGAACTTACCGCGGACGGGTCGTTTGACAGAGTTCGCAGACAGCCGTAGAATGCGGTGCCTGCCGCTGCGGGCGATATCTTCAGCAAGGGAATCAACCGCGGGCGACACCATGGAAGGCACGTCTGCCGGCCACGCCAGCAAGTCCATGAAACCGCAGGAGACCAACACCGCACGCGCGCCTTCGCCCTGGCGCGCGCGTGCCCCGGTCTTGGCCATTGCGGCCGTCGCTTTGGCCGTTCGCGCGTGGGGGGTGTGGTTTGGCCTGCCATATCTGTATAACCCTGACGAGCACCTGACCGTCAACACGGCCCTGTCATTCGGCAGCGGCGATCTCAACCCGCACCAGTTCCAGCATGGAAGTCTGCCCATATACGTGCTGTTCATATGCTATGCTTTCTACTACGTGGTCGGGCATGTTCTGGGGGTGTTCAAGTCGCCCCAGGCGTTCGCCGTGTCGTTCGCCAACGACCCGACGGCGTGGTATCTGATAGCGCGCTGCCTGAGCGTGGCTTACGGCGTCGGGGCCGTTTTCTTCCTCTACAAGACCGGGCGGCTGCTGGCAGGCAGGGCGGGCGGCATAGCGGCGGCAGCGCTGCTGGCCGTCAGCCCCCTTCACATCTCGAGGTCACAGGTGGCCCTTCCCGACTCGCCCGCGATGCTTCTCACGGCGGCCTCGCTTTACCTCATGGTAGTTGCTGTGCGCGGCGGCCTCCCGCGCCACCTGTTGCTGGCAGGCGCGCTTGGCGGACTGGGGATGGCGGCGAAGTTCACCGCGGTCATGCTCTCGGTTCCGCTGGTTGCCGCGGCTATGATGGCCCCGCTGCAAGGTACGCCGGGGCGGCGCAGGGCGGCCGTCATTGTCCTGACCATAGGCGCTATGGCTGCAGCCTATCTGTGCGGTTCGCCCTATTCGCTGCTCGATTATCGCGCCTTCGCGCGCGACATACTGGTCTTCGAACACCTCAGAAACGTCGTGGTGGGTTGGAGCGCCTCCGTGGTGGCCCAGCAAGTGCTGCACGACCTGCTGCACGCGGCGCTGGGGGCCGTAGGTGCGGTGCTTGCTGTCGTGGGGCTCGTTCTGGCGGCAAGGCGGCGCGAGCGGCCCCAGGTCGTGTTGGCCGCGTTTGCAGTAATCTGCTTGGCGGTTCTCTTGATTCAGGGCAGGTATCAGTCGAACTGGTTCTTGCCGCTGATGATTCCCCTGTGCGCTTTCGCGGGGCAGGCCTTCGCGTGGCTGTCGCGAGAGCATCGTGCCGCAGCCCCCGCCCTGCTGACCCTGGCGCTGGCCCAACCGTTTGCTGTCAGCGTGATTGCCGACCGTGAGTTGACCAAGCCCGATACCAGGACGTTGGCCAAGGAATGGATGGATCGCAACCTGCCGCCTGAAGCAGTCGTGGTTCTCGACGGAGGAGAGAGCGGCGGTTTTCCGCAGTTGCGAGAAAGCAAGCGCTCGCTCGAGGCGCGTAAGCAGGCTGCGATCGGCCAGCAGCGAGGACGATACAAGCACCTGGCTGCATACTACGACCTGAAGATACAAGCCCTCAGGTTGTATCGCGGGCGAGTGTTCGATACCATGCGCCTGAAGCACGCATGGTGGAGTCCGGCAGAGGGCACTACCGTGGCAGGGGCGCCCGATACGCCGGGGTTCCGCCGGGGACTATATGACCTGGACTACTACACCCGGCGGGGGGCGCAGTATCTGGCAACATCCAGCCTGGTTCTGGATCGCTACTACAGCCCACAGGGACGCCGGCACTACGCCAGCGCCTATCGCTTCTATCAGCGAGTTGCGACGGAGGGCAGGCTCGTCGCACACTTCGGGCCGGGCAAGCGCGCCACCGGCCCGCAGGTCTTCGTATATCGCCTGCCCCCTGCCCCACCACAATGATTCCGGGGCGGAAGCCTTCGCCCCCGCCCCAGGTCTTGGTTAGGAACGCTCAGCAGCCTGTTACTCGCTCTTACTGGCAGGCTGCTGGTATGCAGAAGGCGCGGACGAGAAAAGCCGCCATCTGGGCGCGCGTCACGTAGTCCTTGGGGCCGAAACACCGGCACCATCCCGAATACCCCGGCGGGCAGGCAATGCCCGTTGTAGGAGTGCCGCAACTCCACGAGTACGAGTCAGCAAGCCGCTCGATATACGGACACGCCCAGGTGCCTCTGCCCACGTCGCAAAAGATGCCCGCGCACGAAGACATGGGCAGTTTGCCCGTAGCCCGCACCAGGAACGCGCCCATCTCTTCCCTCAGCACCAGGTTCCACGGGCAGAAAAGCCTCTGTGGGGTCAGGTAGCAGCCCACCGTGGGCGGATTGCCTCCCCACGAGGCGGCATTTGCGAGCCGCTCAATCCAGCCGTAGTACGGGTGACTCGTCGGCACGTCCGCAAAGGTAGGCACGCCGGGGTAAAGCGGAGATTTCCCGGCAGCCCTGCACAGGAAGACGGCCATCTCGCCCCGAGTCACGTTCCGCATGGGGCAGTAAAGCGGCGGGTAGCCGGAGCAGCCTCCGGTGATGCCCCGCGCGACAATGGCCTCCACATGGGCCCAGAACCAGTCTGTCTTGCTCACATCGTTGAAGGTAGTGTTGTCAACGGTAACATAGACGTAGTAGTCGGCTGACCGCCCGCAAATGTCGTAGGCCCTGGCCAGAATCGTGGCCGGCCCATCGGCCGAACCAGTTGTGTTCCAGACATACTGGTAGGGGGCAGAGTAGTCGCTTGCCCTCCAGTAGCCGTTTATGTAGAACTGGACGCGGTTGATGCCTGTAACGTCCGAGGCGGTAGCAGCGATAGTAACGGTGCATCTCACGGTCTGGCCCGAGTAGGGATAGGTTATCGAGACAGAAGGCGCGGCCGTGTCAGCATTGAACGTGCAGGAGGCGGGCGAGGGGTCGGGGTTGCCTGCCGAATCCACTGCATAGACCTCGAAGTAGTGGGAGCCGCTCGGCAGCCCGCTGGGATAGGCGCACGTCGAGGTGGTGCCGCCCTGCCAGGAGCCGCCGTCGAGGCGCCAGTAGTATCGCAGCGAACCCGTCGGCGTCTGGTCGTCGGAGCCGCTGAAGCAGAACGTCGTGTAGGTGTAGCAGACGGTACCCCCGCAGGGGCCGGATGTGATCCACGTCTGCGGAGGCGTCGTGTCGGGAGCCCACGTCTGCTCGCACACGTCATCTATCCAAACGCCGCTGGGAGTTTGCGCCGCCCCACCGGTGAAGAAATCGTAGGAGGCGACGCTGGAAACCGTCCCGGGCAGAGTAATCGCGGAGACCTGCCCGACCACGCTGCCCACGCTGTCCCAGACCGAGAGGTTGAAGGTCTGAGTGGCGCAGTCCACCTCGCACCGCACGCGATACCATGTGCCGGGCGCGAAAGGCGCGAGGGCGTGCGGGCCCGCAGCGTCAAAGTAAACGAACCAGCCAAGGTAGCCCGAAAGGCCGGGATCAAGACCCACCGCCCGGAAGGGCGAAACCCCCGACAATGCCCCGGGGGCCCAGAACTCCAGGCCCAGGCTGTCGAGGGTGGATGCCTGGCGCTGCCACCACTCGACCGCGAAACGCTGCGCCCCAGGCGAGGGCGACCGGCTCAGCCAGCAGCCGGCCGCGTCAACGGTGTCTATGAACCTGACCGACTTGCCCGAGTAGCCGTGGTACTGGCTGGTGTCCACCAGGATCACGGTGTTGGGAGCAGCCTGCTCCACCGTGGTCCAGTTGCTGGGATGGCCGCCCGTGATTTGGGCGTCGAAGTTGTCGCAAAAGCCGGTTACCCACCCGGCCTGAGCCTGTCCTGCAAACAACAGCACCAGCAACATGCATGCTGCCGCGACGGAACGTGTCCGTGCACATCGCGCCGCTAGAGGGCCCATTCCCTTCCTCCTTCGGCGGGCCGAGAGGGCTTCGGCTTGATCGCTGGTCCTACGCTGCTGCCCTTGTTGTTTGACTGCCCCCGCGCCTGCCTTTTGTAGGACTTCGTCTAATTTATCATATCACTCGAAGCGCCCAGTGTCAAGTGTTTCCTGGCAGGCAGGGGGCCGCCCATACATCGCCTTCGCTACAGTATCGCGGCCAGAAGGGCGCGGGAGCGCGGGTCGAGGGCGGCGATGTCGGGGATGTCGTAGCGGTTTCCCTCGGCATCGGTGAGAAGGATGCGCGACTCGCCCAGATAAACCACGCTGTCGCGAGCATCCCGAAATGTAACCTGCCGCACCCCGCGATCGGTCTCGAAATCGCAGACCGCCACGCCGAACAGGCTCTGCGCCGAGATGATGCGCCTCACAATCGCGTGCAGGTAGCGCCGGTCCAGTTCCGCCTGCACGATTTCGCGCGATTCGCGGTCCAGCCGCTTCCAGTTGCGCAGCAGGCCCACTTCCTTTCCGCCCGGCTCCTGCTCCCGCACGGAGATATACAGATCGGGATCGGTGAGCGGCATTGCCCGCAGAAAGCGCGGCGCGAGGATACTGCGCTCGCCCTCAATGGTTGCCCGCACGCGCCCGTCCTGAGTGCGGAACACGCGCACCTGCCCGGGGTCCAGGCAACGCAGCGTCGGGCCCGTTTCGGGTTGAGGCGGCTTCATGTTACCCGGCCATCGCGGTGATCGAGGAAGTCTTGCGATGGATATCCAGCAGGCGATAGTACACGCCTTGCTTGCCCTCCAGCTCCTCGTGCGTGCCCAACTCGGTGATCTTCCCGTCCTCCATGACGAGCAGTTGGGTGGCATTGCGCAGCGTTGACAGGCGGTGCGCGATGGCAAATGTCGTGCGCCCCTCGATCAGCCGGGCGATGGCCTGCTGTATCTGGTCCTCTGTCTCCAGGTCCACGTTGGCCGTGGCCTCGTCCAGGATCAGGATCGCGGGGTCGTGCAGGATGGCGCGCGCGATGCAGATGCGCTGCTTCTCGCCCGCCGACAGGCGCCCGCCGCGCTCGCCCACCTGCTCATCGTAGCCATCGGGCTTGTTGGTGATGAAGTCGTGCGCATTGGCGACTTTCGCGGCGGCCATGATCTCTTCAGCAGTGGCGCTCGGCCTGCCGTATGCGATGTTCTCGGCGATCGTTCCGCTGAACAGGAACGGTTCTTGGAGCACAGCGCCCAGCCTCCCGCGGTAGGCGGACAGGTCCAGGTCGGGCAGGCTGATTCCGTCAATCAGGATGTCGCCCTCGTCAACATCGTAGAACCGGCAAAGAACGTTGATCACGGTTGTCTTGCCGACCCCGCTCTTGCCAACGAGGCCTAGCATCTCGCTCGGCCTGACCTTGAAAGAGATGTCCTTGAGAATGGGCTGGTGTTTCTCATAGCCGAACGTTACATTGCGGAACTCGACCTCGCCTCGGATCTTCTCGGGCACGATCTTGCCGGGCGTTCTCTCGCTGTAACCCTCGGCGTCGAGCACCTCGAATATGCGCTCGGCTGCTGTCAGCGCGCGCGAAACCCACTGCGTTGTCTGGGTCAGGTTGCTCAACGGGCCGTAGAGCATCCCCAGGTATGCGAGGAAGGCCATCAGGCCGCCGATCGTCAGTCCCCCGTGGCCCAGGATGATCAGCGCGCCGAGATACCACACGAGAAGCGAGCCGCTGCCGAGGAGCAGCGAGACAATGGGCATGTTCGTGGCCCAGGTTTGCTCGGCATACACTGCCGCATCGAACAGTTCCGCGTTGCGCAGGTGGAAGCGCTCGATCTCCGCGGGCTGCTGCGAAAAAGCCCTGATGATCTTCACGCGCCCCAGCGCATCGTTCACCAGAGTGTGGAACCGGCCCCAGCGATGCCAGTATTTGTGAAATGCCCTGCGCATACGCCGCCACATGGAGCCCGTCATGATGCTCACCAGGGGCGCGGGCACCAGCGCGAACAGCGCCAGTTTCCAGTTGATGAAGAAGACCGCAACACCGATCCCGATCACTGTCAGCGCGTTGCTCGCCACCCAGGGCAGGCCGAACGCGAGCAGGTCCTGCACTCCGCCGGAGTCCTGCGTCAGGCGTGAGATGATCGTCCCGGTCGGGTGGCGGTCGTAATAGCGCAGAGAAAGCCACTGCAGGCGCTCATAGAGTTCTGCCCGGATGTCGAAACTAGAGCGGTTGCCCACCCAGGCAGCGATGCGGCTGCGCCAGATGCCCAGGGCCGTGCTGAGGATGCTGCTCACGGCCAGCCCGACGACCAGCCAGATGAGCAGGTAGGCATTGGTGCGCGGGATGAGCACATCGTCAACAAGAATCTTCGTCAGATACGGAGGCACCAACCCGAACGCCGTTGACGCCAGCATCAGCACCCCCACCAGCACCAGGTGCATTCGGTAGGGCCTCGCGCATCCGAGCAGCCGCCGCAGCACCGCACCCTTGCGCACGCACCGCGGGCACACGCGCGTCTCCTCGCCGATGATCAACCCGCACTTTGCGCACCGGTCAGGGCGTTCGGGCTCATACGGTATTGGCTTGCCCTTCGCAGCGGCGTCCAAGTGCCCGCGCACGCGGCCAAATCTCTTTGCGAGGGCGTTGGTATAGGAAACCAGGTCCACCTTGCGCCCGTTGACCACCGCCTGGAGCATCCCCCCGCCGACGAGGTTCTCGACCTGCGCCTCGGTGATGTCCTTGAGCGGCAGATCAACGAGAACGTTGGCCGGATCGCCGTCCGGCGACAGCACCAGCACCCGGTCGCCGGCCAGGACGAACCAGCGCTCGCCGTAGCGCCCGTCGGTTCCCAGGTCGCTGGCCGCAGCGATGCGTATCTCGGCCTCGCCGGCGATGCGCGCCACAGCCTGCTGCACTGCTTCCGGCAGTGCCCGCGCGGCCGACGTGGAGCCCGTCGCCGATGGCGTGTCGGAATTCGTGGAAGGCTTGCCCAATTGGTGATCCCCTGCCAGTCAGAGGCAAAAGATAACTTTATCACGGCGCGTCGCCGACGTCAATAGCCACCGATCGTGTGGCACGGGCATCCCTTCGTGCGCCAGCCGGCGGACTCAGGGCAGGCCCACAGCGGCTGATCAGGATTCGAGCAGCAGGGCTTCGACTTCGTCGCGCGAGGCGTAGCGGGCATCGCCCAGGCGGGCGGCGGCGATGGCGGCGGAAGCGTTTCCGTAGCGAAGGCACTGGTCAAGCGGTCGCTCCTCGAGCCATGCCAGAAGAAACCCCGCATTGAAGCAGTCGCCCAGGGCGGTGGTATCAGCCACTTCAACGGCGAAGGCAGGCTGCCGGACGATTTCCCCAGCGGAGCAGGCAAGCGAGCCCTTCTCGCCGCGTTTTACCGCCGCGACGCGGCATTTTTCGGCCAATGCCAACGCTGCCTCCTCGGGGGACGACAGGCCCGTGATGTTCGCCGCCTCTTCCTCGTTGGGCAGCAGGACGTCAACGGAGGCCAGGAGTTGTTTGAGTTCCCCGTTCCATTTCTGGTCCGGGTCCCAGCCCAGGTCGAGCGATGTTGTCAGCCCCGCTTGTTTCGCTTCAGAGAAAACTCGCACGAACGATCCGCGCAGGCCGTGCAGCAGGAAGTAACTGCCCAGGTGAAAGTGGCGCGCCCTGCTCAGCAGGTTGGAATCGAGGTGTTCAGGCTTGAGGGCGGCAATCGAGCCGAGGTATGTCGCCAGGGCGCGGTCTCGCGGAAGCGACAGCGCAACGGTGGCGCCAGTCTTCACGTCGTTCAGACGCCGGATTCCGCCGACATCAACGCCCCGGCGGGCGAGGTGCTGAACCATGTAATCGCCGAACGGGTCGTTCCCGACGACGCCCTGCATTGCGACGCGAAGGCCGAGGGCAGCGGCGGCGCAGGCGCAATTGGACACCGAGCCGCCGCCGCGAAAATCCAGGTCAGCGGCGAGTTCCTCGATGCCCAGAGCGGGCAGGCGGCGAAGGCCCGCGAACACGATGTCAACGTTCACGTCGCCGACCATCACGATGTCGAATTTGTGTGATTCAGTGGGCATGAAAGCGGTTTGTGTGGAAAGATTCGAGGCGCAGGGGGACATGCCCTGCGTTGACCGTCGGGCATATTTGCGGTAGAATACAGATGGCGGGGCGTGGCGCAGTTTGGAAGCGCGCGTGGTTTGGGACCACGAGGTCGCCGGTTCAAGTCCGGCCGCCCCGACCAATCGAAACGAGCGGGAGTAGCTCAGTTGGTAGAGCATCGGCCTTCCAAGCCGATTGTCGCGGGTTCGAACCCCGTCTCCCGCTCCAAATAGTCGCGTGCGCCCGTAGCTCAGCGGACAGAGCGGCTGCCTTCTAAGCAGCGGGCCGCAGGTTCGAGTCCTGCCGGGCGCGCCATGATGTAAGCGAGAAAGAACAAAAAAGCGCGCCCGTAGCTCAGCGGATAGAGCACTGGGCTTCGGACCCAGGGGTCGGGAGTTCGAATCTCTCCGGGCGCGCCATGTTCAATCCGGCGCGCAGCCTTCGGTGCAGTTACGAATCTGACTTCGCGGGCCGATTTGCGGACTCGCAAATCGCTTCGCTCTTGACGCCCGGCGAAATGTCAAATGCCTTTCGCGCCCCGCTGAAGTCATTCCCGAGGGCGCAAATCCCGTCGCTCCCCTCGCCTTCCACCCTGAGGAAGGCCGCCGTTCCCATCGGAGCGCGGCACCCGCGGATCAGGGCGTTCTTCACGTTGACGAACCGGAGAAAAGGCTGATCCCCATCAACTCGCGGCTTGCCTGCAGCGATGACCTCCAGGCCGTCGAGGGTGAGATTGCTTATGTCATCGCATATCAGCATCGGCCGCTTGTCCGACCGCATTGGAGAAGCCTGGAAATTGCGCAGCGTCAGGCCGTCCACATGACGGCAGTAGAGCCCGTACGAAGGCAATCCGCCAAACATCCACGCCTCCGGGTACTCCCCGGGCCGTTCGGGCACTCCTTCCCCGCCCTCGGCGGCGCGGGCGGCTGCCCTGGCCATCCTGGCGTCGTCCGACTTGCCTTCGGGATCCATCACGATCCTGATGTTGGAAAGGCTGACGTCCTCAACATTGTGGCCGGGCAATCCCGTAATCGAAGAAGTAACTACAGTTCCGACGGCGACCAGGTTGTCAACGGAAACATGCCGCAGCGTTCCCGGGGTGGGCACCGGTTGGTTCCTGCCCCGATTTCCGAGCCGGATGAAGACGGCTGCATGAAAGTTCTTCACCACTATGTTCGAGACTAGCACGTTGGATAGATTGGCCCCATCAACCATCTCTACCGCCACGCCCGCGATCCCACGCACGCGGGGCTCGTCGGGCTGTTTCGGATCGTTCATGAAAACCACGGAATTGCTGAAGGTGATATTCTCGAAGTCCCGCTCGCTTTCCGTGCCGATCTTGAAGCCGTTACAGTGAGAACTGATCACGCAGTTGGTGACCGTGATGTTTCGGCAGGATCGTTTCGTCTCGGGCCCGTGGCCGCGGGTCAGATTTTTCAGCACGATGGCATCATCCCCGGTGCTGATTCGGCAATCGGAGATCGTTACATCGCTGCAGGAGGTAACGTCAATCCCATCCGTGTTCGGCCCGGAGAAATCGTTGGAGATGCTCACCCCGCGAATGCTGACGTTCTCGCAGCCATAGACGTGAAGGCTCCAGGAGGGCGAGTTTTGGATCGTTACGTCCCGGATGCGAACCATCTTGCAGGCCACGAACTCTACCGCCCCACCCGGGCGGCGCTGCGGCGTCGGCCAGAAGACCTGGCCCCTGCCGTCAATCGTTCCCTCTCCTGCGATCGCGATGTTGCTGGCTTCGCTGGCGAAGACCAGGTGTCTTACGTTCCCATAATCCTCCAGCAGTTCGCTGCCCAAGAGCGTCGCTCCAGCATCCAGGTAAAGCGTTACATTGCTTTTCAGGGTGATGGGTCCCGACAGGTGCTTCCCGGGCGGCAGATAGACCGTTCCTCCGCCGGCCTCGAAGCATCTGTCAACGGCGCGTTGAATCGCATCGGTGCTCTTTGTCTTTCCGTCGCCCTTTGCGCCGTAACGGGTAACGTCGAAAACGCGCCCGGGCGAATGGTCCGGCTGCTCACTTCTCATGGCTGGGTGCTCCTTCGTCGGCGAGTGGCCTGCGCTTGACGTCGGCGAGAACAACGTGAGGACAATGGGGATGCTGATCAAGGTCCTCATAAGGTTCTTGCTCTGCGTTCTCATGCGCTCCCTGCGTTTCTCAGCGGTGCTTTCTCTTGGCGGCTGGCGTCCGAACACCCAAGCCTCTTCGCGGGGCGGGGATCGCTTCCCTGCGGCTGCCGTCGCGAAGCCCGGCGCTTTCGCCGGATAACCATTGACCGGCTGTTCCCCTCGTGTTATGCTGGACTTCGGGCATCTTGTTGCCTTGACACCAACTCTTGCTCGCTGAGCAGAAATGAGGGATATTGCGATGCGCACTCTTCTTCGAGCGCTCCTCTTGCTTGGCCTGTTCGGCCTGGCTGCACCTGTGTGGGCGAAACAGGCGCCAGACGAACTGGCTGGACCCGCGGCCGGCGGGATCGTACGGCAGCATCGTGCTGCGCCCGCTCTCTCCAAGCCTGATGTCAACGCGGTTCCGGGAGCGGCTGTTCAGTTCGACAGAGCCAGCGGCCTACTTCGAAAACTCTCCTCTCCCGGACTGGCTACGCCCGCAAAGACTCCCCGCTCGGCGGCGGAATCTTTCTTGAAAATGCACCACGGACTCCTCGGCCTGGCCGCTGATCTGTCCGACCTCTCCCTGCTGTCCAGCCAATCCAGCCTGGGAGGATTCCACGTTCGTTATCAACAGGTGGTGGATGGGGTGCCCGTTTGGGACGCACAACTTGCCGTTCATCTCAGCAGGGACCTGCGGATCCAGTCTGTGCAGAGCGGTGTCATGCCGGTTGCGAGGGGGCCGATCACTAGGCCGAGCCTCGATGCGAACACATCTGTTGCCATCGCCCAGGCCGCGATAGGCATTAGCGGCGGTCTCAGGGCACCTGCGCAGGCTACCCTGGTAATCTACGCAGATGAACCGCCTGCACGTCTCTGTTGGCGGGTGCTCGTCCCTGCCTCGCAGCCCCTTGGCGATTGGGAGGCGCTCGTTGACGCCGCGACCGGGCAGCCCATCCTTGCGCGGAATCTACTCAAGTTTGTCAGCGGGTCAGGCATGGTGTTCGATCCAAATCCGGTCTCGACATCAGGCAACTGCTCCCTGACCGACAACAAGGATGCCGACTACAGCGACCTGAACAACCAGCGCGTGAGTCGCACGCTTCTGGGCCTCGACGGTTCGGGGTATCTGGTAGGCCCCTATGTCACCACCGCGCCGACGCGACGGCGGGCATACGAGCCGAGTTTTGTTTACAACTACACCCGGAAAGATGATCGCTTCGAGCAGGTGATGGCCTATTATCACATTGACGCCTGCCAGCGTTACATCCACTCCCTCAGTTTTTCCGACGTCAACAACCGGGCGCAGCCGGTGAATGTTGACGGCACGCGCCAGGACAACTCCTGGTATAGCCCGGCGACAGGCATCATCACCTATGGCACGGGCGGCGTGGATGACGCCGAAGACGCCGATGTCATCGTGCACGAATACGGCCATGCCATTCAGGACAATCAGGTCCCCGGTTTTGGCGCCACCGAGGAGGGCGGCGCAATGGGAGAAGGCTTCGGCGACTATCTTGCCGCGACGCGATACGCCGAGGCCAACTGGGCCTGGCGCGTGTATATAGCCGAATGGGATGCAACATCATACAACCCCGGGTGCCCCTCCTACCTGCGCCGTGTGGACAGCGCCAAGCACTACCCCGAGGACATGGCAGGCGAGGTGCATCTGGACGGCGAGATCTGGTCGGCATGCCTATGGCAGATGCGAGAGGTGCTCGGGGCCGCGACAGCGGATCAGATCATAATCGAGAGCCATTTCTACCTGACGCCCACCTCCCAGTTCCGCGATGGCGCAGAGGCCATTATTCTGGCAGACCAGAACCTGAACGGCGGCGCCAACGAGGACGTTATTCGCCAGATCTTCACGGATCGGGGCATACTGGTTGACGTTACCGATGCCGCCAGCATTGCTGTGGCGCACCCGCGGCCGTCGGATCTGAGAGTGTGGCTCGGCGTGGTGGGCGATCCCTTTGCGCCGCTGCTTGTCTCGAACCGACAGTCGCAGACCGAATGGATTGTTCCCTTGAGCGCCTACAGCGCGTATCTGCCCCCGAGCGCGGGCAATCGGTGGTATGTGCGCGTAGAAGACTTTGCACGCCGCCGCGTCGGCGAGATCACGGAGTTCCGCATCAACTGGGCTGGCACAGATTACGTGTCAGGCGATCCGCCGGTGCCGATCCCGGATTTTCGCGGCGGCCCCGCCTACGCGTACATCCCGAGCGGCGTCGTGGCGTCCGACTTCAGCGTGCCGTCGCAGGCGACGGCCGATGCACCCGAGCGCTAACCGTCGCGCGATGTGACGAGCCGGGAGGTGCTGTCAGCGCGCGAACTCCTCCGCCACTTCGCTTGCGATCCGCACCCAATCCCACATGCGTTGGGGTTGATTGCGGCAGGTGTGCATGTCCTTCAAGATGATCTCGACCGCGCACCCGCCAGGGGGTGCGCCGCGGCAATTTCACGAGCCTTACCGCCCTGATCATGTCCCTCCATGACCATCTGCGCGCTTGGGCGCAGAACCCCACGCTCTTTCTTTGGACCAATACACCGGAGCAGGTGCTTTCTCCGTATCAACTGGATATTTCTGGGACTGAACACCAGCGGCTGGCGTCCGAACACCCAAGCCTCTTCGCGGGGCGGGGATGCCTTCCCTGCGGCCCGCCGCAGCATACTGTTCGCAGGGAACAAGGGCATGGCGGAGAAGATTGGCAGGGCAAGCGAATCATGCATCGGGACCACTATCAGGAAAGGTGAAAGCGCCGATGAGTGAACAACAGGCCACCGACAAGGCCGTGGCTCTGGACCCGGCGGTCGAAAGGCGCATTCTGGCGGCGGCCAACTTCGAGGAGCCGGACCGGGTTCCCATCTGGGACCTGATTGACAACCGCGCCGCGCTGGAGCATTTCGCTCCCGGCGAGACGGACGTCCTCAAGGCCTCGGTCGCCCTGTATCGCGCGCTGGGCATAGACCTTTGCCGGGGCTTCAGCGGCGGCATCAGCGAGGCGGAAGAAGGGACGATGGTAGGCGACCCCGGCAAGGAACGCCAGATATCCGGGCGCACGGTGTGGAACCGCCCGCCCATCGAGAGCCTCGATGACCTGCAGGCCTACAACATAACGGTGCCGGATAAGGAGCACATCCTGCGGAACTGGATCCCCGAGATGCGCCGGCTGCAGGCAGCCTTCGCGCCGCACACGATGTTCGTGCCCGGGGCGGACACCGGGTTCAACTTGCACTACGGGCTCATGAAACTCGAACTCTTCTGTTACGCCTTGCAGGAGGCCCCCGCTCACGTTGAAAGGCTGCTCGAGGCGCAGGGGGAAACCGGCGCGCTTTATGCCCAGGTGGCAGCCGAAACGCGCTTGACTCCGATTTTCTTTACATACGATGACATCGCGTATAAGGACCGGCTCATGTTCTCGCCCGCCCTGCTGCGGCGCACGTTCGTCCGCATGTTGAAGCGAATGTGCGACATACTTCACGGCGCGGGGGTCAAGGTCATCTTCCACAGCGACGGAAACCTGATGGAGATCCTCGACGATATGCTGGATGCCGGCATTGACGGCCTGAACCCGATAGAGCCGCTCGCCGGGATGGACATCGGGCTGCTAAAAAGGCGCTACGGACGCCGGCTGATCCTGGTGGGGAATGTGGACTGCTCCCAGGTGCTTCCGCTCGGCAGCCCCGATGACGTGGTCGAGGCTACGAAGGCGTGCATTCGCGCTGCCTCGCCGGGAGGCGGCCACTTCATAGGCTCATCGAGCGAGATCGTCCCCTCCACCCCGCTCGAAAACATCATCGCCTTCTACGAGGCGATTCATCGCTACGGCCGCTACCCGATCACTTGCTAGCCGCCGCGCTCCGCAGACCGCCTCGCTGCGGTCGCCGTCGCCTCATGGCCAGGTGGCTTGCGTCAACTGCGGGGCGGCCGCCGTCACCGGCCGCGCCGGGATCTCCCACTCGTCAATTTTGTTGCCGTCAATGTCCACAATGCGCACTGTCGTATGTTCCGGGCCCACGTCCACGCGCGCATAGCACTGAATCTTCCTATGCGCGAGGGACTCCGGCTCAGGCGCGTCAGCCTCGTCGAGATTCATGGCTGTGGCCGTTGTCACAAAATGAACCCCGCCGGCAAGGGCGTGATAATACTGATGGGTGTGACCGGCGAACACACCGGAGACTTTGTAGTCCTGGAATATCGTGCCGAACCTCTGGCGCACTCTCAGCGCCTGCGCCTGCGCTGAGGCCTGACCCGTGTGCGGCGGGTGATGGAAGAAGACGAAGATATACTTCGCATCCTGGTGGGAAGCCAGGTCATCCTTGAACCACTCCATCTGCTCCCGCCAGTACTGCTGCTGGCGCTCCGCGAAGGCGCCGAGTTGCTTTTGGGTAACCGGCTGGTTGGTCAGGAACTCGTTCGGCCTCCAGTACACGTAGGGCATCCGCGGGCCCCAGGTATCCAGCACGACGAAGTGCGCGGGGCTGCGATCGAAGGAGTAATAGTGCTGGTTTCCGGGCAGGGAGAAGAAGTCGAAGTAGAACGGCGACTCGAGTTCGTGATTGCCCAACGCGGGATAGACCGGCACGCTGCGCATCAGTTCGACCGCAGCCTTGAACAGGGCCTCCCAGTGCCACAGCAGCAGGCCGTTGCTCACCGAATCCCCCGTCCAGAAGGCCAGGTCCGGCTTCTCGGCGATGGCGCGCTGCATAACTTTCCAGATGAGTTCCGGGCTTTGACTACCGTGAAGGTCGGACATGGCAAGGAAGGTGAATGGCTGCTCGCCCTCCGGGAAGGTGGTGAATGATCCTTTGCCGAGATCGCTGCCATCGTCCAGCACATCGTATGTGTAGGTCGTGCCGGGCTTCAGATAGCGCAGGGTCGTCTTGTGGTTGACGTAGGTCCGCACCCCGGTCGCCTTGTCGAGGCTGGCGGGATCATACTTCACCTCCCCCGCAAGTGTTGACCAACAGATGGTAGCCGAGTTCTTGCCCACGTTCTGCACGTATGGGCCGATGATAATCCGCTGCGGCTCCGCCATCGCCGCGCAAGCGACCGACAGCATCACCGCAACAAGCAGGGCGGCGCACGGCCCATGTACTCTGCGCATTAGAGATACCTCCTTCGGCCGCGTCCAGGCGGCCGCATGTGTTGTGCGGTTCCCTTTGCCGCACGCGTTTCCTTGCTGACATAAGAAAGGGCAGGCCGGCGACATTGACACCCGATGGAGCCAAGCAGAAACTTGCCAATGTTCGGCTCGGTGGTGTAGCCAGGCTGCATCGCGCAGCCGCGGGCCGGATTACGAACCAGCCCGGCCAGGATTCACAGCGATATCCAGATCGGGCTGGCCCACGCCATCTCCCCGTCCGCCTGGGTGACCCGGAGGTAATAAAAGGTGAATGGAACCGGACAGAACTGGGCAGACGGCATGTTGACCTTGGCGAGCGGATCAGCATCGGTCCACTGGAACGCAACGTCGAGGCCGTCGGCTGCGTGACTAAAGACGTCCTCATTGTTCCGCACGATCTCGATTGATGTGACCGGCGCCGTGCCGTGAACGGATACGCTGATCGTCCTTTTCGATGCGAGTTCGGGATGTTCGGACAGGCGCAACTCTGAGCCCATCGGGTGGCCGTTGACGCGGAAGTCAACAATCATCCTGGCTCCCGTAGTCGCGTAGCATCGCCTCTGCCACATGGCGTCCCAGATGGATTTGCGGGTATTGTCCTCGGCCCAGACTGCCATCAGCCCGGCGCGATAGTTCCACGGCTTCTCACCGGCAATCGTGTCGTCGCCGGCATGGCTGAAGTGGTCGTCGCCTCCTGCCGTGAAGCCGACGCGCCAGCCAAGTTCGAGCGCTCGCTGGACGAACCCGGCGGGCACCTCGCCGGAGTCGAGCCTGGTTCGGTCATTGCCCTGCACGGGGAAGGGATTTCCCTTGTGCACGCTCCGCTCGGAATTGCCCCAGCGGGAGTAGATTTCGACCAGCCGCTCCTTTTCGGGATCGTGATCCTTCCAATCGCAGTGATTGCCGACGTCGGCCGTGTGATGGGGGATGATCAGAGCGGTCTCGCCGCGCAGGGCCTCGAAGAGGTGCTTGGGCGTCGGGTAGCAGCCGTCATCCGAGCGGAACATCGGCCTTCTGTCGCGCAGATAATAGACATTCCTGTCGCCATCTCCGTTGCGCCTCCACTTGGCCCACTCATAGCCGGGAAGAGTAGTGAATCGCCGCGGTTCGTTGTATCTGGCTGCTGCTTCCTGCGAGAGTTGCCACATCGCATCGGACGTTTCGCGCAGGTGGTCGTGATCGCCGGTGGCGCCGAAATCCAGGCCGCACTCGTCGCGCATGTATCTGAAGTAATGATCCAGGGAGCCTGCTCCATCTGACATCTCGGTGTGACCGTGGATCATTCCCCACAGGACGCGCTCCGATGCGGCCCCGGCGGAGCACTCGACCGGATTGGTTGACGCCTGCAAGCCCCGCGAGACATCCTCGACCTCCAGGCGGTAGGCCCCTGGCCCGGGCAAGCGTATCCCTTCCAGCAGGCAGCATGTCGAGCCTTTCACTGACGCGCGTCTTGACTTCAGTTCGCGGCCGTTTATGCGCACGATAAGATCCCCTGGCTCCTCACATGCCACGTTGCCGAATTCATCCTCGGGCCTGACGAGGACAGATACCTCGCCGTCCGCCGTTGCGTGGCTCTTGGCGTATGCCTTGATGCGCGCGGGCTTGTTGCCCACGATATGGATCAGGCACGCCCCGACAATGCTCTCCAGCACTTCGCCATATAGAGTAACGGGTTTGCGCCATTCGTCCGGTGAGCCTGCTATCAACAGAAAGAACTTGTTGGGCAAAGAAAGAGTGGGGGCCACGGCCCCTGGCGGCCCGCCCAGGTCGGCCGTCATATGCTCGCCGCTCCTCAAGCCGCTTTTCGGCACCTCGAACGCAATGAAACCACCCCCCTGGCCCGTCTCAATCGGCCGCAGCACTTCCCCCGATGCCCGCTTCAGGCAGACATATCCTTCCTGCGAAGGGCTGTCTGTCTGAAGGTGCGCCCAGGCCCCCTTGTTATTGCGCTTTCCGTGCACATACAGCAGCAACTTCTCGCTTTCGGTGATGTCCCTTGCGAGAATGAAGTTCAGCACCCACGAGCCTTTCTCGCCCGCCTTCGCCACGGGCGGCTCCGCGATCCCGAGTTGAATATCCTCAGGAATCCTCACCGGGCGTTGGAACTGACCTGGAACTGACACTTTGCCTCCTTGTCTAACTCCGACTACCTCGCCAGGCCGCGATCCGGTCTCGGGCGCAGCCCGAACGAGCATCAGCGGCGCGAAGTATATGGTCGTCCCCAGGCGAACGAGGTCGCGCGTCTGGACGGCGCGAAACCGGATTTCGATCTCGCCCTGTCCCTCGAATTCGGCCCTCTGCAGGGCTTCTTGTTCGAGGGTCTCATCGCCCTCGACGCCGTCCTCCCAGATTACCTTCCCGTTGACGGCGACCTGTTTCGTGAGCACTCCGGGCACTGCGTCGTGCGGCGTTCCTCTGTTGGTGTAGATGTCGCTGACGGAGAAGATGATCTGGTATCGCCCGGGCCCGGGCAGCCTGATGCGAATGGATGCCTGCGCCCCGGCCGGGCCGCGCTCAATAGCGGCGCTGGGCAGCATCAACTGTATCGCCGGGGGCTTCACCTCGACGCGCCAGTCGCCATCAGCAGACCACCGCCAGCGCGAGAGTGGCAAGAGGCCGTCCACCTTGCGCGGCCGGGCCTCGCTCAGAGCGCGGTCGCGCATCGCCAGCGCCCGCGAACACTCCTCATCGGTTCGCAGGCCGGGCTCGTAGTATGCAAGGCTCTTCAGAACGGTTTGCCTTGCGACATCAGGATATTGAAGGCGGCCGCAAACCTTCCAGAATCTCTCGTAATGCTCGCGGGCCTTCGTCAGAGAAGCGCGCGCGTCGGCGATGGCTCGTTGAATGCGAGCCAACGGATAGGCGCACGGCGGCTCGAGGGCAGTGACCGCGACGAAGGCATCCCGGTCGGCACGCTGAAGCCAGCGAAAGGCATCAGGGCCCATGACGCGAGTGAGGACCGACGCCTCGGCCACCTCCTGGCGGAACGCGGCCGGGCGCCAGCCGTAGATGCCCCAAAGGGCCTGGGCCAATTCGCTGCCGTGAACAAAGTCGCCTCCGCTGTTTATGAAGACAACGTCCGTGTATTTCGGCATGTTCGTGAACATCTTGACGACCCATGGGTCCGGCAGGCTGAACCCTCGCCTTCCCCAATCCCAGTGCAGCCCGTGCCTGCCGTACATCAGCGGGTAATACATCACATCTGCCTGGGCGTAGTGCGCCTTGGCGGGGCTGAAGTAGGAGATGCTGCGGGGGCCGTTATACCACCAGATATACTTGAGCCCGGTATCCTTGCGGAAGCGCTCGATCTGCGGCCCGTCGGAGAAGGTCATGAAGTAGCGTATCTGTTTCAACAGCGGATCGCTCATGAAGTGCCGGAAGTAATCGAGCGATGAGCCGTCGTAAGTCTGATAGTAGGTGGGGCAGAAGTAGATGTCGTCCAATGCGATCCGGCGCTCGGTGGCGCGTTGAACAATCTCGTGCAGCAGGAACGCCTGCTCTCCGCCGAGGCTGCCGAAGCGCTGGCGGCAGCGGTCGCAGTGGCCGGAAAGATAGTCGGGGCGGATGTCGTCGAGCATCAGGGCGATGCCGTCGCAGCCCGCATCGAGAAATTCGTCGTAGATGCGAATCGCATCCTTGACTTGCTCGGGGTCAGACGGACAAATGTAACCGGCGACATTGTAACTGCCCCCGCGGATGCCGCCGAAAACGCGGATGCCCCTGCGATGGGCTTCGCGCACCATGTCCGCAAAGCCCGGCGGCAAGGACATGCCCTTGGTCACCCGGTAGCATCCGAAGTTGATCCGGTTCTCCGCCAGCCAGTCAAGGTAATAGCGGTACACGGTCGGCTCCAGGCCCCGGCGCGCGCGCATCGCAACCCGGAAGCCCTTCACCGCCCGCACCGGCACGACCGGGCGGTCATCCACGTCAACCTGGCGAATCACCACCGCCCCGTCGCGGCGGCTCATGAGTTGCGGCAGAGACAGGGCGCCGTAGAGAGCGCCGGAGGTATCGCTGCCCGCGACCGCCACCTCGACGCTTCGCCCGCTGCGCCGCACGCGGATCCGGAATCCCTCTCGACCGGGATCGGAAGCGGCCACGTGCGCGCCCAGGGCGGCCAGGCGCGCGCGAAGGCGCTCGTCCGAATTGGGTGTGCCAAGCCAGATCGTAACCGGGCCTGATGACTTGAGGCCGTTGGATACCTGCGCGTGCAGTCCCAAACGCGCCTTCAGCAGCGTGACCAGGCGTTCGGCAGCATAGCGTTCGACCTCACTGGCTCGCGGAGAGACATTGATGACGACCGGGCCCGTGAGCCGCAGATCATCGCCCCGTCTGGTCATTTTCTCCGGCGCGGGCACGAGATCTCCCCTCGCCGGAGCGGCCAGCCCGAGCGAGACCGCCAGCAACAACGCCGCCCACAGCGGCGCAGCGCGAACGGCACCCTCACGCATTGTCTCCTCCACGCGGGACGTAGGGCCATGCCGGCCCCCGCGCCCTTCTCGTATTTGCTGTTCGCGCTCGGCGTCCTTTTGCCTTTTGCCAGGCCCCCCCGTTGTGCAGCGGAGGCCTTGCGCAGGCGGAGCCGGGGCGGGCACAGTCATTGCTGAACGCCTTGCTGCAATCCCGAAGCACGCGCTCCCCATCCAGGCCACGGCCCATTGAAAGCCTGTAACAAAATCGCTGCTGCCGCGTCTGTCATTCTGAGTCCGCCAGTCCGCCAACCGGCGGGCGGACGAAGAATCCCATTCTGCTCAGGGTGACAGGAAGGCCGCTTGACACGGAAAGCCGGCGGGGGCATAATTTAGTTTGGCTCCCGAAGTATTCGGGTAACGATATATTCGGGTGCCGACATTACAGTCTGGACGAGGAGGCCGGGACGTGCGCGATCGAAATGCCTTTCTCACCGAGATTGCGGATGCGCTGCCGGAGATCATGCGCAGGCTCGTCGAGGGCAAGCCGGTCAGCAGCCACGAATTCGAACTGACCCTTGCCCAGGCGCGGGCCTTGCGTGCTGTCGCCGATCGCGGCGGCTGCACCATGGGGCAACTGGCGCGCAGCCTCGGAATCAGCCTGAGCGCGGCCACGGAACTCGTGGACCGCTTGGTGCAGCACCGCCACGTCGAGCGCACTGCGGATCCCAATGATCGCAGGCTGGTTCTCCTGCGCCCGGCTCGCGCTGCCAAGCGCGCCCACGAGGCCTTCTTGAGGAAGAAAAGGCGTCACATGCAGGAGGCCTTGCACGGCTTGTCGTTGGGAGAACTGAAGCAGATCGCCGACAGCCTCGCGCTGCTGCGCAACGGCCTTGGCGGCGAGGGCATGAGGGGAAAGGAGCCAAAATGATGGAGAGAGCAAGCGATGCCCCGGGCCGCAGCATCGCCAGGACGCGCGCAGCGAAGGCCCGGCGCCGGCTGCTGCGCAATGTCGCCGTTGCTGTCGTGCTGGCGGCGGCGATTGCGGGCGTCTGGGTGGCCCGCCGCCCGCGCGCCCAGGGCGTGAATGGGTTGGTGACCGCCCCCGCCAAGACGATGGACCTGGTCGAGACCGTTTCAGCCACCGGCTCGGTTACCGCCCAGACGGGCGCGATGGTGAAGATCGGATCCCAGATCACGGGTCGCATCAAGCGCCTCTACGCCGACGTGGGGGACCAGATGAAGGCAGGCCAGGTGATCGCCGAACTCGACGTGCCGGACCTGGAGGCGCAGGTGCGCCAGGCGGAGGCGACGCTTGCGCTCAACCGCACCCGCCTTGCCGAACAGACAGCGGGCCTGAACCTCCAGGATACCCAGGCTACAACGGACATCGAGAAAGCCAATGCTGGCGTTGCCCTCGCCCGGGCCAACCTGCGTCAAGTCGAGCAATCCGCGGACCTGCAGCGGGCCACCGCCCAGGCCTCGGTTCGCCAGGCCCAGGCGAATGCGAAGAACTCCGCTGCTAACCTGGCCCGCGTGCAGCAACTCTTCAAGGAAGGATACGTTGCCGCTTCCGAGCTGGACAATGCCAGGGCCCAGGCCGAAGTCAACTCCGCCCAATTGGCCTCCGCTCAGGAGAACGTGAAACTGGTGCAGGCGAAGGTCGAGGCCGATCTTGCCTCGGCCCGCGAGCAACTCAAGCAGGCCCAGGCGGCCCTCAGAGCGGCGAAGGCTGGCATCGCCCAGCCGGCCATCAAGCGCAAGCAGGTGAAAGGGGCCGAGGAAGCGGCGCGCCAGTCCGAGGCCAGCCTCGCCCTTGCCCGGGCTCAGCGCGACAAAGCCTTCATACGCACGCCTATCTCCGGCACCGTTCTCCAACTCACGCAGCAGCAGGGCGAGACCATCGCCGCGGGGCTTGCGGCCCCCACCCTGATCATCGTCGCCGACCTCGAACGCCTGCAGGTGGACGCCTTCGTTGACGAGACCGACATCGGCCACGTCAGGCTCGGCCAGCCCGCGCGCGTAACCGTTGACGCCTACCCCAACCACCCGTTCTTCGGGCGCGTAGAGAAAATCGCCTCCGGGGCCACCATGCAGCAGAATGTCGTTACCTACGACGTTACCATCTCCCTCGCCAACCCGTCGGACCTGCTCAAGCCCGACATGACCGCCAGCGTCGAGATCGAGGTCGGCCGCAAGCAGGGCGCGCTTGCCGTGCCGGTGGACGCAATCAAGCCGACCACCGGCGGGCCGACGGTCACGGTGATGACCGGCAGCCGGAAAGGCAAGCCCTCTTTCATAGTGAAGCGCGTGCGCACCGGCATCAGCGACGGAGATCACACGGAGATTGTCCACGGCCTGAAGCAGGGGGATGTAGTCGTGCTGGCCGGTCAGGTTCCCGGCATGAGCACCGGGCAGGAAGGCTCGCGCTTCCGCGGCCCGCCGGGGTTTTAGCGGCCCGCCATCCCGCCCGACCGGCGCACGGGACGCGACAGGCGCAGGAGGACGTTGTGGACAGTAATAGTCAGCCGATCATCGAGATCAGGGGCCTGGTGAAAACTTACGACCTGGGCGCGCTGCAGGTCGAGGCGCTGCGCGGCGTGGACTTGGCCGTCAACCGCGGGGAGTTAGTGGCCGTCACAGGCCCCTCGGGCTCGGGCAAGTCAACGCTGATGCACATCATGGGCTGCCTCGACCGCGCCACCTCCGGATCATACCTGTTGGAGGGCGTGGAGGTGGGCGAACTGGATGATGTGGAACTCGCCCGCATCCGCAACCGCCGCGTCGGCTTCGTCTTCCAGAGTTACAACCTGCTGCCCAGAACCACCGCGCTGGAGAACGTGGAACTGCCGCTTCTATACGGCCGGCAGCCGGACCCCAGCGAGCGCGCGTTCGCGGCGCTCGAGCGCGTGGGCCTGGCGGATCGCGTCAACCACCGGCCCAATGAACTCTCCGGCGGCCAGCAGCAGCGCGTGGCCATCGCGCGCGCACTGGTCAACGAGCCGAGCATCATCCTGGCCGATGAACCTACCGGCAACCTCGCCACGCGCCAGGGCGAGGAAGTCATGGCCATCTTCCAGGAACTCAACGACTCCGGCATCACGATCATCCTGGTAACACATGAGGCCGACATCGCGCGCCACGCCAAGCGTGTCATCGCAGTCCGCGACGGCCTGGTCGAAAGCGACCGCCCGATCTCCGACCGGCTGTTTGCCAGCGAGCAACTGAAGTCAATCCAGTAACAGGAAGACCGTCATGAACATATGGGAAAGTCTGCGCATCGCCCTGCGCGCCCTTGCGCGCAACAAGATGAGGACCGCGCTCACGATGCTTGGCATGATCATCGGCGTCGGCGCCGTCATCACGATGGTCGCCCTGGGCGCTGGCGCCACCCAGCGCGTTACTTCCAGCATCGCGTCGCTCGGCACCAACCTCATCAGCATCATCCCGGGCAGCCCCAGGCTGCGCTTCGGCGGGCCAGGCGGCGGCGGCACACAGGTTACCTCGCTGACCGAGGCCGACGCCAAGGCCGTTGCCTCCCATTTCCCGGAGTCAGTGGCCGCGGTGGCTCCCGTAACCAGGGGCGGCGTGACGGTGAAACTGGGCGACAAGAGTTACCAGACCAGCCTCACAGGCACCACCGCCAAGTATCAGACAGTCAACAACGCGCCCGTGTCGTCGGGCCGTTTCATCAGGCAGGCCGACGTGGACGGCCGCCTCAAGGTGGCTGTCCTCGGCACCACCGTAGTAGAGCAACTGGCGGGTGACCCCAACACAAATCTGGTGGGCATGTACGTTCAGGTCAACCGAGTGCCTTTCCGCGTGGTCGGCGTGCTGAAGACCAAAGGTTCCGGCTCATTCGGCCAGGACCAGGACGCCATGGTGATCGTTCCTGTCTCCACCGCCCTGCGCAGGGTGTTCAACCGTGATTACCTGAACACTATCAACGTCGAGGCAGCCTCCAAGGATACCGTAGCCCTGGCCACGGAGCAGATGTCGAGGCTGCTCCGCCAGCGCCACCATCTGCAGCCTCCTTTCCCCGACAATGACGACTTCTCCATTCGCAGCCAGACCGCGATGATGGAGGTTCTCCAGACAGCCATCGGCACTATGACCAGCCTGCTGGCAGGCATCGCGGTCGTTTCGCTCGTCGTGGGAGGCATCGGCATCATGAACATCATGCTCGTCTCCGTCTCCGAGCGCACCCGCGAAATCGGCCTGCGCAAGGCGGTAGGCGCCACCAGCCGCGACATCCTGCTCCAGTTCCTGATTGAATCCTGCGTCATCGCCATCGTCGGCGGCATGATCGGAGTCGCCTTCGGGGCCATCAGCGCCCGCGTGATGGGCAACCTCCTGCAAACCACGTCAATCATCACGGTTAACTCGGTATTGATGGCAGCGACCGTGGCGGCCGCTATAGGCCTCTTCTTCGGTATCTACCCGGCTCAACAGGCAGCCCGCCTCGACCCGATTGACGCTTTGAGGTACGAGTAAGCGCCCATCAAATGGGCCGCCACTTCTTCCGCACTTCGCGGCCGTAGTGTGTTATCGTATCGAGGTAAGCCTCGATGTTCTCCAGAGGCGTCTCGCAGGTGACCGCATTGCCGGCGCCGAGAATAAGTCCCCCTTCCGGGCGGTCGAAGATGTCAATCATCCGCCTGATGCCCTGTTTGACCTGCTCGACCGTGCCGGTGGGCAGCAGATATTGCACGTCCACGCCAGGGAAAAACGTGATCCTCCCGCCGAACCGCTGCGCCACTGCTTTCTGGTCCATGCAGCCCGCCTGGATCGGGTGCAGAACATCGAGCCCGATCTCACAGAAATCCTCCAGTATCTCCGTCAGTTCCCCGCACGAGTGCAGCCAGAAATGCAGGCCGTGGTTGTGGCATTCTGCGATCACTGCCTGGAACCAGGGCTTCAGGAACTCCCGGAACGTGGCGGGGCTGAACATCAGCGATTTCTGCGCCCCCAGGTCATCGCTCGTCAGCCACCCATCAACCCCCGCCCTCGCCAGGCTGCGCGCCACCTGCTTGTAATACTCCACCAGCGCTTCTCCCAGGCGCTTCATCTCAGCGGGATGTTCGTGGAAAGCGGCGAGCGTATTCTGCATCCCCAGCAGAGTCCAGAGGCGCTCGTAGAACAGAAACCAGGGGCCGCTCAGGATATACCGGTCCGGGTGGTTCCCGACATACTCGGCCGTCGGCTCGATGCTCTCAGGCAGGTCGCCGCGCGGCATGCGTTCGATGAACCAGTCCACATCCTCCCAATCCGCAATGATATACTGCGAATCCAATCCCCTTGCTTGCCCCTGCGGCTGCGTTCTCCGGTGATCCCAGCGGTAGTTGGGGTACTTCTCCAACATGCGGGCGTCCCCCGGCCCACGGTACGGCGCGGACAGCACATCATCGGGATACCGGGCCGCCAGTTCGGTAAGCGCATCGCCGTATTTCTTTGCCGTTTCCTCGTTCCACCACTTGTGCAGCACCAGCGGAATCGCATCGGGACGGCGGCGCTCCACCGCCCTTCTCACGTGCTCCTTGTTCAGCGGCTCCACCACAGTTCTCTCCTCCCTATTAGCGCGCCGCTAGAGTCCGTGGGCGACCTGCGCGATGACCTGCAGGTTGCCTTCGGGCGTTCCGGGGGCCAGGCAGTCCGCCACCGAGAGAATGAAGCCGCCGCCCGCCGCGCCGATTTCCAGGCACTCGCGCGTGCGCTCGGCGACAAGGTCCGGCGCGCCCTGGGCGACGACGTGCACGGGGTCCAGGTTCCCCTTCAGGCACATGCGAGACCCGACTGCGGCCTTCGCCTGCGCCAGAGTAACGTCCCCGCTCGGCGGCGGGGTGAGGGTCTCGAATATGGGCGCGCCGGTTTCTGCGGCCAGGTCGAGCAGGTGGGCGACCCGCCCGCACATGTGCAGGCAGGCGTGGCCGCCCGCCTCGCGCACTGCTTCTACCACCAGTCGCAGCGGCTCCAGAGCGAAACGCCGGAAAAGCGCGGGCGACACGAGACAGGAGTTCGCCTCGCCGATGCGAACGATGTCTGCGCCTTGCCGCACCATCTCCGCTCCGGTGCGCGCGGCAGCGCGAGCGAAGGCCATGATCCCGCGTTCCGCCGCATCGGGTTCATCCACGAGGAGTTCGAACCCGCGCTCGAAACCGAAGGCCACCGTCCACATGGAGAATGGCCCGCAGACCGTGGTGGACAGCGCGGCCTCGGTCCTTGCGCGACCAAGGCGGATATGCGTGCCGTCCATCGCTGCCAGGTCCGGCTCCGCGATCTCCTGCAGGCGCGGCAGGTCATCGAGCGTCGAGGCCATCGGCTGCGCGCTGGCGCACGTGCCCGAATCGGCGGCGATCATCTCCAGATACCGCAGCCCATTCGCCCACTCGGTCAGTCTGGCGACGCGCGCTGCCCCACCGGCGAAAAGCGGCGCGACCCTGGGCACCCAGCCCTGCCAGGCCATGCCGGAGACGCTCGGCGCCGCCTCGATCTCTGGCACCGGCTTGCCGTCCGCCAGCACCGTTGTTTTCGCTGGCACTACCGACGCGACCGCGACGGGAACGTCGAAGATGAGATCGGTATCGAACCGGCGCTGGAAGTCAAGCCTCGCCTGGAACTGTTCCTGCAGAGTCATGCCAAGACGCAGTTCGGGCCGGTAGCGGCCGCCGCGGAAAACGTCGCCCGCCTCGTCATAGAGGTCGAACGGCACCCTGTCCACGGGCTGACGGCGGACAGCAGCCAATATGCGCTCGCGACTCGTCACGGGACGATCTCCCTGCGAGCGCGCCTCATGAACCTGCGGCCTGCAATCTGTCTGCTGCCCTCGCGCACCTGTCGCGCGCCACTCCAGCACTTACGCCCATCGCCCGCCGGCATGTCATTCCGAGTCCTTCCCCTGTCATTCTGAGTCCGCCAACTGGCGGACGGACGAAGAATCTCATCTCCTCACGCTACCGAGCAGGCACCGCTGCGCCCGGTGAAGAACCCGCAGGACACCGGGGTTCCCGACGCGAACTCATTTCGGCGTGGGAGCGCGGCCAACCTTGTCGAAGGAACAAGCCATGCCATCCGATGAACGTGGAGATGAGGGAACCCCCTCAGCCCAGATGGACCCCCTGCTCGAAAGCCTCGCCCGCCTGACGAGTGAGGAGCTGGCATCCTATGCCCCCCACTTGATGCTGAGCGAATCAATGACAGCGGTTCTGCGCGGGTAGCGGGCACAGGCCATGGCCGTCATCGGGGTGGACATCGGAACCTCAAGTTGCAGGGCAGCGGCCTTCGATCCCGAGGGGCGCGCCCTGTCGTTCGCGCAGGTGCCGATCTCGCGCGCCTACTCCGCAGGCGGACGCGTGGAGATTGACGCAGGAGCATTCCTGGCTGCGTTTCGTCAAGCGGTGGCCCAGGCTGTGGGCGAGGCGCGGCAGCCTGTGCAAGCGCTTGCTTGCTCGGTTCTCGGCGGCGCGCTCTCTGCGATTGACGCGCGGGGGAACCCGGTGCTCCCGATCATCAGCACCACGGACAGCCGCGCGAGGCAGCACGCGGATGCCTGGTCGAGGGACTTCGGCAGGGAGCGGACGTACGACATTTGCGGGCTGCCGGTGTCGCCAACCTTGAACCTGCCGAAAATCCTCGCTGTGCGCAGCGAGAGCCCTGAGACCTTCTCGCGAGTGAGCAAGTTCGTCTCCCCGGGCGAGTTGGCTCTGCACTCCCTCGGCGCGCCTGTGGTAACTGACCTCGCCATGGCATCCACGTGGATGGCGCTTGACCTGCGCACTGCGAACTGGTCGGATGCGATCCTGAATGCGTGCGGCCTCGACCGGTCTGTGCTCCCCGGTTTGGCCCGCCCTGGGGAAATCATAGGTCTGGCCGACGCATCAGCAGCGGAGGTCGGATTGAAACCGGGCACCGCGCTTGTGGCCGGCGGGCACGATCAGCAGGTATGCGCCCTGGGAGCGGGGCTTATCCGCACGGGAATCGCCACCGATTCGCTGGGCAGCGTCGAATGCATCACGACCGGCTTTGAAGGCCCCAGGTTCGACCCCCTGCTGCGAGACCACAACTACAGTTGCCTGTATCACGTTTACGGCGGCCTGTTCGTCTCCCTGGCATACAACTTCTGCTCCGGCGACTTGCTGCAGTGGTATATGCGCACCTTCTGCGGACGGCAGCCTGATGACGGAAGCCTGTCGGCGCTGCTCGCGTCGCTGCCGGAGACGCCGGCCGCGCTGCTGGTGCTCCCGCATTTCGCGGGCAGCGGCACTCCGACCCTCGACCCGCTCAGCCGCGGGGCCATCGTCGGCCTGCGCCTTGACAGCGAACCGGAAGATGTTCTCAAGGCTATTCTCGACTGCCAGAACTACGAGATGCGCGTCAACATCGAACTCTGGGCGCAGGCGGGGCTGAACCCCTCAGAACTGCGCGCTTACGGCGGCGGCGCGCAGGACGATTACGCGCTCCAACTCAAGGCGGACGTGCTCAACTTACCTGTCCACCGCCTTTCCGTGCGCGAGGCTGGATGCCTGGGCGCTGCCGCGCTCGCCGCCGCGGCGGTGGGCGATGTCCCCGACGCTGCGGAGTTCGTGCGTTCCGTTTCTGTCGAGCGAGTCTTCGAGCCGAGGCCGGACGTGCACGCAGCCCACGAGGAAAACTACAACCTGTACAAGCAGATATATGAGCGGCTCGCCCCGATAACCCACGGGCTTGCCGGCCACTAGGAGCGTAGCCTACGAAATGGTTTTCTGTCATGCTGAGCCCTTCGCGACCTGTCATTCTGAGCCGAAGGCGAAGAATCTCATTTTGCTCAGGGTAAACTCCGCGAAGCATCCCATCTTGACCATGCTCATTGCAGTGGCATTCTTCATCCGCCAGCTGGCGGACTGGCGGATTCAGAATGACATTCTCTCGTGATTGTGGTTCTTAGGATAGGCCTTGAAGGAGCGGTAGGCGCTTGCTTATCTCCACGAATGAGTATCTTGGCAGCCTGAAGGCACTCAGAATATTCGACGCCAGGTGCTGGCTTGGTGGAGCACCTGGCCCGCGGCTGCCCGCGGAACCCCGCGCCTCTGCGGCCGAGGACTTGGTGCGCCTCCTGGACCGCGCGGGCATCGAACGCGCCGTCGTCTTTCACACGATGGCAGTTCATGGCAGTCCCAGTCTCGGCAATGAGACCGTGTTGCGCCAGGTCGCCGGTCATGAGCGCCTCGTTCCAGGCGTCGTGCTCCTCCCCGATGAGATGAGCCCGCAAGCCCTCAGCGTTCTCGTGGAGCGCGGGGCCAGGCTCGCCTCGCTCTATCCGGCAAGCCACGGTTTCTCTCTCGATGCGTGGTGCTCGGGAGACCTGCTCGGCACACTGGAGAAGCACAGGCTTCCCGTCGTGATTCCCCACACCGAAGCGCCCTGGAGCGCGATCGAGCGCCTGTGCCGGGAGCATCCCGCCCTGCCCGTGCTCGTCGAGGGCGGCCAGGAGAAACTGCTCTACCACAACAGGACTTTCTACGCACTGATGGCGCAGCATGACAACCTGCGCCTGCTGCTGCACGCTCTCATCGGCTGGCGGATGGTGGACGACCTGGTCAACCGCTTCGGGCCGGAGCGCCTGGTGTTCGCCTCGCACCTGCCCTTCCAGGACCCCCACGCCGCTGCGGGAATGCTGGTCTGGAGCGACATGCCTCCAGAAGCGAAGGAGCGGATCGCGCATCGGAACCTCGAGGCGCTCATCTCGGGGGTGCAGCCGTGAGCGCCGCAGCGCCGGTCATTGATGCCCACGCCCACCTCGGCTTCTCCTCGCGGTTCTCGGTGGCCGGCGGAGATGCCGCCGATATTCTGCGCATGATGCGAACGCTCCGCGTGGACATGGCAATCTGCGCCCACCAGGCCGAACTTCAGGGCCACCGCGACCAGGCCCACAGCGAACTCATGGAGGCCTTCGAACTCTCAGGGGGAAGGATTCTTGCATACACTGTCTTCAACCCCTGGCACGAAGATTCCGCGCGCTGGGTCGAGCAGCGGCTGGAACAAGGGCTTCCGTATGTCGGTATCAAGATTCATCCATCATTCCACCAGTGCAGCGCGGACGATGAATCTTACCGGCCCGCGTGGGAACTTGCAGCGACCCGCCAGGTCCCCCTGCTGTCCCACACCTGGGACAGGGTGCCTCACAACCCCAGCCAGGCACTCTCATTCCCCACCCTCTTCGCGGGCTGGCTGGAGCGGTTCCCGCAGGTGGCGTTCATCATGGGCCATTCTGGCGGCAGGCCGACTGGCCACCTTGCGGCGGTAGAACTGGCTCGCCGCTTTGGCAATGTCCACCTCGACCTGGCGGGCGATTGCTACACCTGGGGGCTTACCGAGTTTCTCGTGGCAGAGGCGGGAGCCGAAAGGGTGCTCTTCGGCTCGGATTTCAACTGGATAGACCCGCGCACCCACCTTGGGCGGATAATCGCTGCTGACATTTCAACCGATGCGCGCCGACTCATACTGGGCGGCAATGCGCTGCGCCTGTTCCGCCTGCAAGTTCCAACCGAAGACAAGGAGGGATCGCATGGAATACACGCTGAAGATTGACTCGGGAACTGCTTCTTTCTCCCCGTGCGCCGACCGCTTCGTGCCCAACGGCTACCGCCCCTACGAGGACATTGAAACTCGCATCGCCCGGGCGGGCTGCATCCGGGGCCTGACAGCAGTTGCCTTCGGCTATCCCACGCAGATAGAAGACCCCTTGGCCACGAAGGCTCTTCTGGCGAAACACGGACTGCGCGTGGGCATGATAGAGGTGGGCCTCTACGCCGACGCGCGCTGGGGCCAGGGTTCGTTCACTTCTCCTGATCGGGCGCGCCGCGAGGAGGCGATGCGGCTCACCAGGGGGGCCATGGACGCGGCCGCCGCAGTCGAGGCCGCCGACGTGCAACTGTGGCTGGGACAGGACGGATTCGATTACCCGTTCCAGGCAGACTACCCGACCAAGTGGGCGCAGTTGATTGATGCCATCGGCGAGGCTGCTTCTTACCGCAGCGATGTTCGGTTGACCGTCGAGTATAAGTCGAAGGAGCCGCGCAGCCGCTGCCACATTTCCACCGTGGGGCGAGCGCTCCTGATCGCCAACGAGGTCGGCCTGCCCAACGTCGGGGTGACCCTCGATGTGGGCCACTCGCTGATGGCCGGGGAGGACCCCGCCGAGGCGGCGTGCCTGTGCCTGCGCTACGGCCGGCTGTTCCACCTTCACATCAACGACTGCTTCCGGGAATGGGACCACGATCTCGTCCCTGCCAGCGTGCATCTGTGGGAAACGCTGGAACTCTTCTACTGGCTGCGGCGGCTGGACTGGGACGGCTGGTATGGCATTGACATCTACCCCTACCGCGACGACGGCCCGGCAGCGATGCAGCACACCGTGGACACTATCTACCGGCTGCACAGCCTTGCCGCGAGGCTGGATGTAGGGCAGTTGCGCGAACTGCAGCAGCGCGCAGACGCGATCGCCGTCCAGCGCCTCCTCCAGGACATCGTGCTGCGCTAGGGAGGGCCCGCGCCATGTGGACCATTGACCTTACCGGACACGTCGCCCTGGTTGTCGGCGGAGCGGGCGGCATTGGCTCCGCCTGCGTGCGCGTCCTCGCACAGGCCGGGGCTGCAGTGGCGATAGCGGATTTACCCTCGGAACATGGCACAGCGCGCGGCGAGGCGCTGGCTGCGGAACTCCGTGCGGCGGGCCACTCTGTTCGCGCGGTTGGAGTTGACGTAACGCGCGACGACTCGGTGCAGGCCATGCTCGATCACGTCCGCGCGAGCCTGGGCAAGCCCGACATCGTCGTGTATTCCGCAGGCATCACCGATCGCGTGTCCCTGGGCGACCTGACCTCCGATCGCTGGGACCGCATGATCGCCGTCAACCTGAGTGGGGCTTATCGCGTGGTTCGCCTGGCCCTGCCCGACCTGCTGGAGACCCGCGGAACCGTAGTCCTCGTCGGCTCGCAGGTGAGCATGACGGGGGGAGGAGGCGGCGCTCATTACGCAGCCTCCAAGGCCGGGCTTGAAGGGCTGACTCGCGCGCTGTGCCGCGAACTGCTCCCGCATGGAGTGCGAATCAACACGGTTCAGCCTTGCCTGATTGATACGCCCATGCTTCGCGAGCGCTACTCCGAAGAAGAGGATCTGCAAGCGCTCGCCTGCCAGGTCCCGCGCGGCCGCCTGGGAAGGCCCGAGGATATCGCCAACGCTGTGCTCTTCCTCGCCAGCGAGGCCGCGGATTTCATCTGCGGCCAGCACCTGCTCGTGGACGGTGGCCGCACCTTCAGCCAGAAATGACCTGACGGGTCCGGTTGGAGGGAGGCGGTACCCTATCCGACTGCCTCGATTCCGCCCCAGAGGAACTGCCGCCACGGAATGGCGTCCACGCCTGCGTCGCGAGCGATCCTGGTTTCGCTCTCGTCGCACACGACCAGAGGACGGTATCCGGAGAAGCGCTGGGCGAACTCGAACAGGCCTACCAGGTCGCGGGCCGTGTAAGAGCCTGTCTTTACCTCGATGACCCACTTGCCCCAGGTGCCGTCCACAACTGCATCCACTTCAAGCGGGGCTTCTCTCCAGTAGTGGACCGTCTGTCCGCTGTTGACCATGAAGGCCAGAGACGCATTCTCGACCCATCGGCCCCACCGCTCAGGATCACGGGATGGCGTCGGCAGTGTCCTTTGCTCGCTGGCTGCGAGAAAAGCGTTGTTCAGGACTACGAGTTTGGGCGGCGATGCGCGCTGCCGCAGTTCGCGCTTGGAGAATCTGCTCAGCCCGGCTACCAGATAGGCTTCCCCAAGCAGGTGCAAGTAGTGCGCAACGGTCGCGAGCGCACCCTTCTCTGACAGCAGGCCTGCGATCTTGTTGAGTGCCACGACCTCGGTCGGATGACCCGCGCATATCGCGAACACCTGCCGCAGCAGCGCAGGTTTTCGCACCGCCTCAAGCAGCAACAGGTCGCGCCCGATGGCTGGCTCGATGATGCTGTCCCGAATGTAAGCCCGCCAGCGAGCCAGGTTATCGCGCAGCGGCATACTGCCCGGAAAGCCCCCGAACCGGATCACGGTGTCAACGGCCTCTTTCTGTCGAAGCCTGAAGGCCTTGGCAAGGTCGCGGGCCGGCCAGTGCGAAAGCGCCAATCGCTCAAAGCGCCCCGCCATCGTCTCGCGACTCCCTACCCCGATCTGCAGCGCGGCCGAACCGGTCACCACAACGTGGAGGCGCAGGCGTTCGCGGTGGACCCGATCAACCTCAACCTTGAGCCGGCGGGACCAATCCGGCAGATACTGAATCTCGTCCAGCAGGAGTGCCGTCGTGCCCTTTTCTGCGGCTCGGGCTGCTCGCTGCCATTGCAGATCCCACCACCCGGGCAGCGCGGCCTCGGGCGCATCGGCCGCCAGATACAGCGCCTTCTCGCCCCACTCACGAGCGATCTTCAGCAGTAGCGTGGTCTTGCCGGTCTGTCGCGGGCCGGCCAGTATCTGCACCCTGCTGGGCGCAGTCTCGGCAAGCCGCTTGCGAAGCTCAGTACCTACTCCATAGTAGCCGTAAGTGCCAGCCATTCCAGTCCTACTCGAATATTTATTTCACTATAGTGTAAAGGGTTTCTGCCCAGGGCGCAAGGCTCGGGGACGAGGCTCCCACAGCGAGCGCTGATGATCACCCGCTTTGCCTTGCTCCGGACTTGACACGACGGCGGATCAGGTGGTATCGTCTTCCTGGCCATATCACGTGTGGCACACGGTGGCGGCCGTAGCTCAACGGTTAGAGCACCGGACTGTGGATCCGGGGGTTGTGGGTTCAAATCCCATCGGTCGCCCCAATGCCGGGGGGATTCTGTAGCCGCGGTGGGAGCCGCGTAGCCGACTGCCTATCGTCACGGCAGAAGGTTGATCGAGTCCGAAACCGCGGCCGATTCGTTCCCCACTGCATCCCGGCACTGCAGCCAGATCGTGCACGATCCGGAAGCAATCGGGCGCGGGACGTACTTGTAAGGCGCGAAAGGCTCCCACGCCGTCCAGTCCTGGCCCGGATACTTGAATCGCATCTCCTGCGGCCACGTTGTCCAGTCAACCGCCTTGATGTGCAGCCGCAAGGTCTGGTCGCGCGTGTATGCGAGTCCCTCCTGGATGATCAGGCTCACCTGCGCTGGGGGTGTCGTGTCGAGGGTGAGCGCAAGTGAGGCCATCGCCGAAGTGTGCCCCTGTGCGTCGCTCGCCTGGGCGTATATCGTCTTGCCTCCATCGCCCGCCGAGACGGTGATCTGCTTCGTGGGAGCGGCAGGCTCCCAGGCGGTCCAACCTGAGACCCCCGGATAGTAAAACCGCATCAAGGTCGCGCCGGGGTAGTTCACGCTGAGCGTCACGGTGCGACTGGCGGTGGCGCTGCTGCCCGACTGGGGGCTGATGGAGATCTTCGGGCCGACCACTATGCTGAAGGGCTGGCTAATGGTCGCCTTGCCATCTGTGGCAACGACGGAAATGGAATGGCTGCCTATGCTCCCAGCGCCGGGGGTCCACGAGAAATGGCCCATCGCCGGATCGAACGATGATCCCTCAGGCATCGGCTCAACGCCCACCGTAACCGTGTCGCCATCGGGATCGAAGGCGCGAAACCAGGCGTCAAGGGTTCTGCCGGGCGCGACGTAGAGCACGAAGCGCTGTCCGCTTGCATATCTACTCAGGATCAGTTCGGGAGGCTGATTGACGGGCTGACAGGGCCAGAAAGCATTATACAGGAACACCGCCAGTTCGGCCCTGTTGACATAACGCGAAGGGTAGTATTTGGGGGGCGCGGCGATGCGGTTCAGCAGGCCCGCGGCATAGGCTGCTTCTATCATGCCGTAAGATGGATTCGCCGGAGGCACATCCACAAACGTCGGAGCCGGATTGTTATACGGGGAAAGGCCCTTTGCGCGCGCAATGAAGACGGCCATCTGGGCTCTGTTCACCGTGCCCGCGGGGCAGAACAAGGGCGGGCTCATCGAGCAGCCTGCGATGATGCCTTGCCTGCGAAGACAGTCAACTGCGTTGTATTCCCATGCGTTGGAGGGAACGTCTCCGAAGTACTGGCCGGATGCGGCGCAGTCGCCCAGCCCCTTGGCGCGCGCCAGGTAAACAGCCACCTGCCCGCGCGTTACCTGGAACTCGGGGTAGAAAGCGTGATCGCGCCAATCGTCGGAATCCAGGTTCATGCGGGGAAACACCGGATCCGGGTAGCGCGCACAGATGACCCCCGCGACGGCAATTGACTCGATTTCCTTGAACGCCCAGTAGTTGGGGTAGATGTCGCTGAAGTAGTAAAGCGCATCCCCGGACTCGAGCAGGGCCTGCTGAAGTTCGCGCACGTTCACCTGGCGCGGCTCGATCTTGCGTTGGGCAGCCAGCGCAGCGGCAGCTCCGGCTGCCTGCCCGATGAGCGTAACCACGGGCTGCAGCCGGGTTGCGCTGTTCGCGTTGTGCGTAACGGAGATCGCCTTGTCGCCCAGCAGCAGGCCGTCCACGAGTTGCGGCACGAGGCAGCGATACGGGATTTGGAACGGAGCCGTCCTGCGGCCTATCGCCCCGCTTGCAGCCCACCGACTGAGGGCCAGGCCGAGGGAGGGCGTGTAAGAACCCGGCAGCGGCTTGCAGGCGTGGGCGTCCATGAAATAGTCGCCCACGGCGATGCCGTCCCACATGTGGGTGCCGCGCAGGGCGACGCACGACTGGGAAATTCCGCTTCCAGGCGCTTGGCCGGGCTTGTAGTCCAGACGGGCAATATCGTGTTCAAAGAGTGTGCGAGTACCGACTGAGCGGCGGCCCTCGCGGACGTATAGAGACGGCGGCAGTCCATCCGCGGTGCCATACTGGTCGCTCGCAATCGCGAGCGGGTTGTATCCAATGGTCAGCGCCAGGTGCTGCTGCAGGGTGCGAACGAGCCCGAGGGCGAGATTCCTGGCGGTTTGCTGCTCAGCGACGCGGCCTTGCTCGTCGAGCGCGGCAAGCGGCGTTGCAGGCGCGTGATCGTTGCCGTAAAGAGGCCAGTTGATGAACAAAAGGTCGGGCCATGTGGCCGGATTGTTCGGGTCGAGCCCACTGGCCGACGTGCCCGGCGGCGCGACCGCCGAGTATTGCAGGAATTCCCGCAGCCCATAACCCCACTTGAACGTGCCAGAGGGGGTCCAGTAGCCCATCGGGTTGTCGAAGTCGTATAGGCGATTCCGGTCGTACTGCGCAGGGGTCGGCACGACCGGCGCCGGCGCGCGCATGTTGCGCAGCACCGCGACCTGTGTTGTGGCCTGGGCCAGGCCGTCCCCGCTGGCCGCCGGGTTCCAGGGGACCTCCACGTTGAAGGGGCCACCCAGCGCAGTATCCTCGCCCGTTTCACTCCAGGATTCGCGCCCAAGGCGATACTGCACGCCCGCCAGAGCGACAATGTCGCCGTATTCCGTTGCATCTATCACGACCGCTGCCGAGATCTCGTGCGCCTGCTGGTTTTCGTCCAGATACACGAGCCCCTCTACCCTGCTGCCATTCATCACCGCGCTGACAACGCGCGCCCGGTAAACGATGGTCAAGTTGGTGCGCTCGGCTGCCATCTGCTCGAGAATTGAGCGTGCCACGGCTGGCTCAAAGCAGACTGGCTGTGATTGCTCCGGATGGCCATAGTGCGCCCTGATGCGGGCGACTATCTCGCCGAATATGCCTGTGGTCAGGGCCTCGGTGTGGCCGAGGTACGGGTTGCCGTCGAAGCAGGCGACCCCTGCTGAGGTGTACATGCCCCCCAGCATTGATCCCTGCTCCAGCAGCACGACCGAAGCGCCCATGCGCGCGGCCTGCAGCGCCGCCGCAAATCCGCCGCAGCCTCCCCCCACCACTACCACATCGGCGCTCGCGGGAGGCTCGCCTGCCGCGCGCGCACACACGGCCAGCAGCAAAAGCAGCAGCGCGGCGGCAAAGTGGCTTGTGCTTCGCGCGTGTCTCATAACAGCCCGGTTCATTGTAACCCAGGCGCAAGAACCGGTCAAGGCTCTCCGGCAACCGCCCGAGTTGCCCGCCTGAGGCGGGCCCCATCGGGCGCTTGTCGGGCTGCGTAGGCGCGCACCCTGAATTCGCGCCTTGCGCCATAGGCCCATCGCCCCAACAGAGTGAAACGGCGAGAAAGCATGCGCTCGTACGCCGCTCCAGTCCCCCGGTCGTACGCGAGGACGAGCCATACCCGGCCCCGATGGCCTAGCACTGGCGCTAAAGCGTCCGGCGGCGGCTCGCGCCCGCGCGCAGGGTCCGACGGCAGTTCGACGACTCTACAAGGCCCGCGGTAGTAGTAGCGCAAGGGAACCGCTTCGTAGTTCATGTGGATGCTGATGAGGTCGCCCGCTCGCGTTCTGCGCTGCAAGTCGGTGGCGATTCGGCGCCACGGAGCGCGGAAGTCGGGGTTCGTGAACTGCGGCCACGAGAAGCCCCCCGACAGCGATGCCAGCGCGACAAGCGCCGCGGCCTGGCCAGGCCGTGGCAGGGAGACTACGCCAGCGGCCAGGACGATCAGGTAGATCGGGAGACAGAAGATTATGTAGCGCGGCATGAAAAGCGACACAACCTGATGAATGACGAGCAGGATGATTGCCGGCACAGCAATGGTGGCCAATGCAAAAGCGAGGGCCGGAGGATGCCGCCGCAGGGCAACTAGCCCGGCCACGAACAGCCCGCCGAATAACGCGGCCAGGGGCAGAATGAGTCCGATGTGGCGCACCAGGTCGCTGGGCTGATGCAACTCGATCTGGCTCAGGCCCACGCTAAACTGGAAGAGGGCGTGCGGCACCAGCAGCATGCCAACACGTGGGATATGAATCACGCCTCGTCCCAGGTGCGCGGCTGCAGTGCTCAGGAACACCCGCAGCCACGGGGACAGCATGACTGCCGCGGCCGCGGCAGCGACCAGCCAGCGCCGGAGGAAGCGGCGCCCACCGCTGGCGCCGCCCGAGTTGAACAGGGCTGCGACCCCATGCGAAATGACCGCCAGGACGGCGAGGTACTGCGCATATGCCGCGAGCGCGCTGGCAACGGAGTAGAGCGGCCAGCGCCGCATTCCATTCGCCTTCCATATCTCGACGAACACCACGGCGGAAATCAGGGTCAGGACGACTACCAGGGGATAGGGCCTCGCCTCCCGGCTGTAGGCTAGGTGAAATGGCGACACGGCAATCAAGAACGCCGCCACCAGCCCCACGCGCTTCGAGACCAGAACAGAGCCCAGCCTATAGACAAGTGGAACCCCCAACACGCCCAGGAGCGCCGACGGCAGCCGCAGCATGAACTCGCTTTGGCCCAGGTGGACCCACAACCGCATCAGCACGAGGTACAGCGGCGCCGCGGTTTCAGCACCTCCGGCCGCGGCAACATACTCGTGCCAGGGGCGCTCGGCCCTGAGCCATGTGCACGCTTCGTCAAACGAGAGGCTCTGATACCCGAGACGATACAAGCGGAGACCGGCCGCAAGCGCGCAGATGGCAGCCAGCGGTGCCGCATCACGACAGCGGTCCCCTACCCCCGCGAACCACGCACGGCTCATCTCCCCACAGCTCTACCCAAGGCATCAAGCGCCGGCCCGGTCGTTCTGTCCGTTGGACTTCGACGCCGCGCCTCCGCTCTCCTTCGTTCTTGCGCTGGCTCGGGGCCGCGTCCAGCGGTTCGTCCGTGGCCGGGGTGTTCTTCAGCCGCGCGCGCCAGCCAGACACTGCCCCAACTGCGGATGCGTCGCCACATCCCCATGCAAGCCATTCTTGACCCTACCAGATGCGCAGGTAGAAGTCAACGTTGGTGTGTGCGGTGTCCAAGACATATATACACTCTGCAGGCTGCGGCGAGTATATGCGCCGGATACCGGAATCAACAGGCCGCAGCGGGCAAGAAAAAAACTCTTGCACTCAAAGCAGTTTTCTGCTATACTTCGGCCCGGTCGTAAGCCCGTCGGTGCGCCGCGATATTCACAACCGTGAAAATCGCTGTGAACAGCAAGCCGGCCATGCAATTATAAGCGGACCGGGGTAACCCGAGGACTGGAGTTATCGTGCCGTCATCGTTGGGGGACAGCCGCAAGGGGCTGCTGGGGCACTTCTCGGCATTTTTACTGTGCCGCTGCTGTAGCAGGCAGCGAAATACTGACACTTGACGCAGCCGCCCCGACCTTCGGTCGGGGCACAGACGAAGCACGGGTCGCAGCAAGCGCTATCATACCGCCGAAAGCCTGCGGACTGCCCAGGGCACGACGACAGTCGGTTGTGCGTGCGTTCTGTTGGAGGAGGCAGGCAGATGCAGCAGCAGGCCATCGAGGCCTGGGAGAAGATTCTTCCCCACGTCAAGTCTCAGGTCAGCCGCGCCACCTATGAACGCTGGCTGCGAAACATTCGCCCCGTTCAGATTACAAGCGATACCCTGATACTGGGCACCCTCAGCCAGTTTGCCAAAGAGTGGCTGCAGCGCCGCACGAAAACACTCATCGAGCGCGCCGCCGCTGCCGCCGGCCTCGACGTGAAAGTGGAATTCGTCCCCCAGCAATTGGCCTTGCAGACCGAGGCGCCACAAGAGGACCAAGCACAGAAGCCGGCCGCGGAGCCGCGCCAGATACACACACCCTTGAACGCCAAGTACGTTTTCGACACCTTCGTGGTTGGGCAGAGCAATCGCTTCGCGCAGGCGGCCGCGTTCGCGGTCGCCCAGAAACCCGGCCAGTCGTACAATCCCCTGTTCATCTACGGTGGAGTCGGCCTGGGCAAGACGCACTTGATGCACGCTATCGGGCACCACGTGCGCAACCACTTCCGCGACCTGCGCGTAACTTATGTCTCCGGCGATACATTCACCTACGATGTCGTGACCTCGATCCGGGAGGATCGCTTCTCCGACTTTCGCCACCGCTACCGCGGCGTGGACGTCTGGCTGGTGGACGATATCCAGTTCATCGCCGCGCGCGAGCGCACGGAGGCCGAGTTCTTCCACGCGTTCAATGCGCTTCACGAGACCAACAAGCAGATCGTGATCACCAGCGACCGCCCTCCCAAGCAACTCCAGGTGATGGACGAGAGGCTGCGCTCGCGTTTCGAGTGGGGCCTGATCGCAGATATCAAGCCCCCGGACCTCGAGACGCGCATCGCGATCCTGCAGGCCAAGGCGCAGGCGGAGGGCGTGAGCGCCCCCGAAGATGTGCTGCGCTACATGGCAAGCACCGTCCAGTCCAACATCCGCGTCCTCGAGGGGGCGCTCGTCAAGGTAATCGCTGCCTCCTCGTTTCTCGGAGCGCCCATCAGCCTCGCGCTGGCGATGGATCAACTGAAGGACCACTGCGTAACCGACTATGCTCGCCCCGTCAGCGTGGCGATGGTACAGCAGGCAGTAGCCGAGCACCTGCACCTGACGCCAGAGGAGCTGGTGGGCAAACGGCGCACGAAGCAAGTGGCTTTTGGCCGACATGTCGCCATGTTCCTGGCCAGGGAACTCGCAAGGGGATCGTTCCCCGAGATCGCGAAGAAGTTCGGCGGCAAGGACCACGCCACTGTTATGCACGCCTGCCGCAAGATCAGAAAGCAGATGAACGATGAGGCAAGCATGCGCGCGCTAGTCGGCGAGATTGCCCACAAACTAGGCGCGGTGATCTAGGTCTGCCCGGCTGTGTCAAGAAGGCCAGCACGTGCTGTTTGTCCGCTCAGCCTCTACATGATGAAGCACAAAGCCTGTTGTCATGCTGTCGGCAACCATGTCAGCCTATTGCCAACATGCAAGCATGCCCCTGGTCGGCGAACTAATTCACAAGCAACCTCATACCTCTGTCCTCATAGGCAAACCACGGTAGCACGCCTGCCCGCCTGGTTTACTAACAGATACCACAGGACTTATAATAGACTATCTTGAAGTTAATTAACTAGTAGTTTACAATAGCCTGTGGAGAAGGAGAAGTCATGAAACTTAAAGCGCGGCGCAAGGACATAGCGGAGGCTTTTCACGTAGTCGGACACGCCGTTTCGGGCCGCAGCACTTTGCCGATCTTGAGCAATGTGCTGCTTGAGGTCAGGAATGAGCAATTGCGGCTTCTGGCCAGCGACCTGGAAATGTGGCTTGAATGCGCGCTTGACGTGGATGCGTCTGATGCTGGGGCCATCACTGTGCCTGCGAGGATTCTGGGTGAGTTACTGGACAGGTTCACTGACGAAGACGTGGTGATGACCCTGGCTGATGAGGCTGGGCCGCTGACTGTAACGAGCGGAAAGGCTCAGTACGAACTCCAGTGTCTCCCTGCCCAGGAGTTCCCTGCTGCTCCTCAGGTAGTGGACGGGACAGAGGTGAAGATGCCACAGCAGGACCTGCGGTCCCTGATCAGGAGCGTTACTTTTGCGGCTTCGACAGATGAGACGCGAGCGGTTCTGACTGGCGGCCTGGTGCGCTGCGAGGTGGACAAGATGATGATGGCTGCCACGGACATGCACAGGCTGGCGGTAAACAGCGTTGAGGCATCGGTGAAAGGGGAGACGACGCCGGCCGTGGTGCCGGTGCGCGCCCTGAACGAGGTGGCGCGCGCTCTGACAGGCGAGGGCGACGTTCTCATCTCCATCGGGGAAGGGCAGATACGCTTCGACGCTGGCCAGGTGTGTGTGGTTTCTCGCCTGGTGGAAGGTCAGTTCCCGGACTACAAACGCTTCGTGAATGAACAGCCGCAGCAGCGAATGCAGTTGGACCGGGAGGAGTTGCTCGTGGCCATCCGACGCGCTGCCGTGCTTGCCCGGGCTGAGGCGAACAAGGTCGTGCTGAAAACGCAAGACGGGGTCCTGTCTGTGAGGGCAGAAAGCGCGGATGTCGGGCGCGGCTCCGAGCAGGTGCCGGTAACGCTGGAGGGCGGAGAGGTCGAAATCGCCTTCAATGCCGAGTATTTGATTGACGTCCTGGCGGTTCTGGACTGTGAGAAGGTGGAGATTGGGCTTACCGGGCCGTTGAGCCCGGGCTTTGTCCGGCCTATAGGCGAAGGGCCGTTTGTCTATGTCGTGATGCCGATGGCGATTCTGTAGGGGCCGGTTACGTCCGCGCGGCGGGATTCTCTGGCGTGATCCTGAAACGGGTCGCTCTTACCAACCATCGTAACTGGAGGCACGGGACGATCGAGTTCGGCCTGGGCGTAACCCTCCTGTGGGGGGGCAATGGCGAGGGGAAGACGAATCTGCTGGAATCGGTGGTGCTGGCGTGCGGGGGCCGGGGCATCCGCCCCAGCCCGGACGCTGAACTGATCACCTGGGGCCAGCAGGAGGCAGCGGTGCGGGCTCTGTTGGAAAGCAGCGTGCGCGGCAGCCTGGATATCAGGCTGCGCCTGGGGCCCGCTGGCAGGGTGCTGACGGTCAACGGGACAGCGCGCACTTTCACTGCGCTGATTGGCCTGGTGGGCATAGTGTATTTCTCTCTCGCGGATGTCAATATCTGCAAGGGAGAGCCTGCGGAGCGGCGGCGCTTTCTGGACATTGAAATAGGCTCGATCTCCCGCTCCTATCACTTCAACATTCTGCGCTACCGGCGCATCCTGGAGCAGAGGAACCGTGCCTTGAAGGACATCAGGGAGGGCAGGGCGACCCAGCAGGCCTTGGCCGTGTGGGGCCAGCCTCTCGCTGCGTGCGGCGTTTCGATCATGCGGCGCAGGCAGCAGTTTCTCGCTGACCTGGCAGGCCCGGCGAACGAGGCAAGCGTGCTGCTGTGCGGGTGCCGCCTTTCACTTGAGTACGAGCCTGGCCTTGGAGCAGCGAGCGAGGGCGTGGTCGGGCTTCTCGGCACGGACGAGCAGAAGGCCCGCGCGGGCTTTACTGACGCCCTTGCTGAGGCTACACCCGAGGACATAGCACGCGGCACCACGACGGTCGGGCCGCACCGCGACGACTTTGCCATCTTCTCGGAGGGCGTTGACGTGCGCAAGTTCGGCTCCGAGGGGGAGCAGAGGACGGCTGCCCTGGCCCTGCGGTTGGGCATGAGGAAGGTTCTGGAGGCCTCGCTCGAGGAACCGCCGCTGCTTCTGCTGGACGACATCATGTCGGAACTCGATCAGGATCGGCGCGAACGGCTGGCTGAGATGCTCCTGCAGGCTAGCCAAGCAATTGCGACGTGCACCGACATGGCCTTGCTGGCTCAGTCCTTGCTGAAATCAGCGAGCCTGGTCAAGATCCAGGGCGGCCAGGTTGTCGGGCAGGGCCTTGCAGAATCCACGGTGGCCACATGAGCCCAACTGCGCGAGTGGGCGGCCTGGTGCGCCGGGTAATACGCGATCTCGGCCTCGAGACGCGCCTGCTGAGGCACACGGCAGCGGCCATCTGGCCGGAGATCGCCGGCGCTGAGGCGGCCAGGCACAGCAGGGCGACGGGGGTGCGCGGCGACGTGCTGTTCGTAGCCACGCGAACGCCTGCGTGGGCGCATAACCTGACATTTTTCAAGAAGAAATACATCGAGCGCTTGGAGGAGAGGCTCGGCAAGCGGGTAATCGAGGACATACGGTTCTCGAGCCGCGGCTGGCAGGAGTCGGACCAGTCGCCTGCGGGCAGCCATGGAGGTCAGCGCGGCAGCAGCGGGCAGCGGCAGCGCGCTTCTGCGAGTGAGATGGAACCCCAGCAGCGAAGTGTGGTTGAAGAGATTGCTGCGCCGATATCCGATGACGACTTGCGCGGGAGCGTGGTGCGCGGGCTTTCGGCCGAACTGAGGGCGCGCCAGGCGCGATCGGAGAAAGGCTGGAGCCGCTGCCCGGTGTGCGGAAAGATCCGGCGCGGCCGCCTAAGGTGCTGCGTGATTGCGGGAGAGCAGTGATGATCGCGGTGGTGATGGCTGGAGGAGAAGGCGCAAGGCTGCGGCCGATCACCTGCCAGCGGCCGAAGCCGATGGCGGTGGTTGCCAACCGTCCGCTGATGGAGCACATCATCCGCCTGCTTGCGCGGCAAAGGTTCACGACAGCCTGTGCAACCCTGCACTATCTGGCGGATGAGATAGAGAGTTACTTCGGGGATGGCAGCGCGTTCGGCATCTCCATGCGCTATTCGGTGGAAGACAGCCCCCTGGGCACGGCGGGCAGCATCAAGAGGTTGGAGAGCGAACTTCGGGAGACATTCCTGGTGATCAGCGGGGATGCGCTGACGGACTTCGATCTCGCCAGCGCGGTTGCCTTTCACCGACAGCGGGGGGCGGCCGCGACGATCGTTCTGGCGCGGGTTGCGCAGCCGCTGGAGTTTGGGGTGGTAATCACCGACGGTGAGACGGGCAGGATAGCGCGCTTCCTTGAGAAGCCAGGCTGGGGAGAGGTCTTCAGCGACACGGTGAACACGGGGATCTATGTGCTGGAGCCTGAAGTCCTCAGGCGTATCCAGCCCGGTCAGCCGACCGATTTCAGCCGCGACGTGTTTCCAGCGATGCTGGAGGAGGGGGCGCCTCTGTACGGCTACGTGGCCAGCGGCTACTGGTCCGACGTGGGCACGTTGCCGCAGTACTTCCAGGCCAACGTGGACGCCCTGCAGGGCACTGTCAAGGTGGACATTCCGGGCGAACTGGTGGGGGAACGGGTCTGGGTCGGCGAGGGCACGCGGCTCCAGCATGGCGGTGCTATGGAGGGGCCCCTGGTTATCGGGCGCAACTGCCTGATCGGCGAGCACGTGGGGCTGATCGGCCCGACCACGATTGGAGACAACTGCGTGGTGGAAGAAGGCGCGCAGATCGAGCGCTCGATCATCCTCAACGGCGCTTACATCGGGCGGGGCAGCCACATCAGGGGGGCGATCATCGGGCCCGACACGGTGGTGAAGTCTCACGTCTTGGTGACGGAGGGCGCCGTGATTGGGGATTCTTGCCTGCTGAGCGAGGGCACCGTTGTTCAGCCGGACGTGAAGATCTGGCCCAACAAGGCCACGGAGACGGGCGCCAGGGTGACGATGAGCCTGATCTGGGGCCACAAGTGGCCGGGGGCTCTTTTCAGCGGGCCGGGTGTGCGGGGCCTGGCAAATATCGAGATTACCCCCGAGTTCGCTGGGCTGTTGGCATCATCTTTCGGCGCAACGCTGGAGCGCGGGGCGCAGGTCATTACCAGCCGCGACATTCACCCGGTGTCGCGGATGACGAAGCGGGCGATGATAGCGGGCCTGATGTCGGTGGGCGTGAACGTTCTCGACCTGCGCACCATGCCGGCCCCGATTTCCCGCCACGCGGCCCTGGTCTCGGGGGCAGGGGGCGGGCTTCACGTCAGCCTGTGGGCCGGCAACCCGGACGAGGTGCTCATTGAATTCTTCGACGACAAGGGCCGCACGCTGGGGCGCAGCGAGGAGCGCAAGGTCGAGGCCGTCTTCTTCCGGGGAGATTTCCGCCGCAGCCACCGCGAGGATGTCGGCAGCCTCGAATTCCTGGGCCGGGCGGTGGAGGCCTACACGAACGATTTCCGCGCGGCCATCAACTGCGATGCGATCCGAGCCGGCCAGCCGCGCATCGTGGTGGACTATTCTTACGGCGCGCTTGCCATGTTCATGCCCATGCTGCTGGGGCGGCTGGGGTGTCAGGCCATCGGGCTGAATGCTTTCGTTGACCCCACTTACCTGCCGGTGAGTTGGGAGAAACGCAGGCGGAACCTCGAATACCTCTCAGACATCGTTACCGCTTACCGCGCTCACTTCGGCGTGGTGATTGACGGCCAGGGGGAGCGCATGGCCGTGGTTGACGAGGCTGGAAGGCCGGTATCGGGGGACCAGTTGCTGAACATGATGACGTACCTTTGCCTGCGGCACAGCGGGGGCGGCGTTGTCGCCGTGCCCGTTACTGCGCCTGCCGAGATCGAGGTAACCTGCGAGGCCCTTGGGGGCAAGTGCATCCGCACGAAGGCCGACCGGCGCAGCCTGGCAGAGGCCTGCAGCGCGGACGGGGTTCTCTTCGGCGGCGACCCGCGGGGCGGCTTCATCTTCCCCGAGATGCAGCCTGCCCTGGATGCCATGATCTCGCTTGGCAAACTGCTGGAGATGCTGGCGGGGGAGCGCTCCAGCCTGTCGTGCGTCAAAGATGCGCTGCCCCCGGTGCACAAGGTCGAGGAGAGCGTCGAGTGCCCCTGGGAACGCAAGGGCGAGGTGATGAGG